>ERZ1292640.411-Hain-H43-02um-R1-411-length-34673-cov-6_pt1 | contig 34673 bp, 12 predicted proteins | sample MGYA00564404_ERZ1292640 | MGnify/ENA primary metagenome ERZ1292640 (study PRJEB36523, sample SAMEA6512636) | groundwater metagenome | collected 2019-01-08 | study: AquaDiva: Metagenomics assemblies of 32 groundwater samples | reverse complement strand
CCTAAGATTTTATCATCCGATTCAAATACTTCGCCCAAAGCTCGCTCGCACTCTACCTCTCGCCACAAATAAAACAAAAAATAAGATTCTACTTTAAGGCTTCGCAAATAGGGGCTTCAACAATAGTGATTAACGCAATAGGCTCGGACTCAAACGCAATCGAAAAAACAATCTCGTTCAAAGTAGTCACTGAAAAACTATTACTTGTTGAATTAAGCGAACAAAACATTTTAGCAGGAAAGAATTTCACTGTCAAGGTAACTGATGAAACACTCAAGGGAATGACTAATGCGCTCGTGAAAATACTTGACAAGGAAGGAAAGGCAGTGAAGAGCATTAGCGGGGATGGCGCCGATGGAAAAGGAAAGAGCGGACTTTATAGGGTAACAAATGATTTGCCTGTCGGGCTTTACGAAGCTGAAGTTTCTGTTCCAGGGTATGCTACAAGAAAAGTTCCTTTCCTAATCACCACCCAAAACGTGCTCTCTTTCACTGACTCGATAGAAGCCAAGATAATGCTGGGCCAAAAAGCCACTGCTGTAAATGAAACGCTTACAAACAACTCCGAATTCACAATAAGCAACTTGACTTCGGAAACGAGTGCCTCTGAAAATTTCAAAGTAACCGCATTTGTTGCGCCTGCGATGGGCAAGAACCAAAAGCAGTCAATACAAATCAACGTTGCCTATGTCGGCGATACAAATGACACTGCTGATGAATCAATAAACTTTACAATAAGAGGATTTGTAGAAAACAAGTTCATGACTTCAATTAGCGCGACAATACACGCAACTTACAACAAGAAACTTGAACAGAGCTGTCTAAAGATGGAGCCAAGCTCCCTCACAATTAATTTGCTTGGAACGCAAGGAATAACCGATTCGGATACTGTTGAAGTTACAAACAACTGCGAACAGGACATACTGCTTAAAGCCAGAGTGAAAGAGAAGACAAAGAAATCATACGTGCTTGTTACTTCTGAAGATATAATGCTTGGACAGGGAGAAACAAAGAATCTGACTATCACCGCAACCAACATGATTGACAGACAATTGCTCCAAAACACGACTTACTCTTACGAAATCACTTATGATTCTAACGCTCTCACAAAGAGAATGACTGTTACTGTAAAACTAATCAATCCTTCAATAGCTCTCTCTTACCCCGGACAAATAACGCTCTGGCTCGCACAATCTTCTGCAACCGCAAAAGCCACTGCGGCACAACCATTGTTTGTTACTAACATGTCTGAATTCCCCGTAGAAAACATTAATTTCTCGGTTGACACACAGTACGGCACCGGAGGAAATGTAAAAATCACGGTTGAACCGTCAGGAGCAGTAAACCTTGAAAAGAGACAGTCAATTGCTCCTCCAAAAGTTGTTTTCGCTCAAGCAAGCACGAAGATATCAGAGCCTGTTGAAGCGCAAATACTCATAAAAGGAAAGCTCGGAAATTTGAACAATAGTTCGGGACAAAGAGACAATTATAATTACTATGACGATTATTCTACAGGCAAAAAACCAATCGCATCCTACAACCCTAAATCCACTAATTATTCCACGGGATCTGATATACTCGGAGTTGTAAAAGTAATTGTGTACTACTCAGGATACGAATGTCTCAAGGTATTCCCTGTTGATGCGATGGAATTCCATCTTTCAAGCGAAGGGGCGCAAATCGTAAGAAGAATCGGAATACAGAACAACTGTGCAGAACCTGTAAGAGTCACAGGGGGAAAATCACAGTCAAGAGAAATGATGATAGGGCTTCCCCAAGTAATAATCCCGGTGAATCAGCAAGTAAATTTGCCGATGACAGTTGTTTCGTTCAGAGAGAACCTCACACTCAAGAATTACCCTATAACAATCACAGGACTAACTGAAATAAGCCAGACTCCTATCGAATCAAAGACAATAAACATCAATGTTTACGCAGGAGAAGACTTCTCGGCGCAATACACCAAATCAGTTCAGATAGAAGCCAAAGTTTGCGGACAAGAAGCCAAGGAAAAAATCGGGTTGCCAAAAACCGGAACTGATTGCACTAACTCCTACTGCGACGCAAAAGCAGCTGGGAAATACATTGCCGGAAAAATTGATGCACTAATAAAGAGAGCCGAATCAAAGGCTTACTCAAAAACAGATCAGGCTGAAACATTCGGATGCGAAAGCCAGGGCTACTGTACTTTTTCACAGCTTGGAATACAGCTCGACACGCTTGATATGTTCCTGCAAAATGATGTGTTAAGCGCGGAAGTGCTCGCGGAGAACATGAGCTCCAAAGGCGCGTCAAACTCCGGATTCAAAGGCGGACTCACGGAAGGAGATTTTAGATTTGTAAGCGAAGCGATTGATGAAACGTTCCTTGGAATTATTGCCAGAAGCGGATACGGAAAACAAGTATTCGTTGACAGGGCCATAGAGGGATGCGGATTTTATAAGATATCAATTGACGGCGCATTCAACGCTTCCGGCGGAAGAATAGTGTTTGAAGCACCCATAATCACGGTAAGGGCGCTCCCAATGGGAGACGGATCAAAGATAGTTACAAAAGAGTGCTCTGAAAGCATTGCCAATATCACAAACTTCACTCCGATAGATGAAGGATACACGGTTTCGGACAGCAAGGGCACTTGGCTCACAAGCGTTGAAGCGAGCGGGGTACTCAAAGAAATCGGATCAGAAATAGCAAAGACACAGTTCAAGTCAGCTGAAAGATTATCAACCAGCGGACAAGGAAACATAGTCAAAGTCATCGAAGCACCACTAGTTGACGCACTCGCAGAACTTTGCATCAGCGGCGGAAGCGGCACAAAAGTTGCTACACTTAAGGTCGGGTCGCAGATAAAGGACATGAAAGACGCTGATAGAGACGCCTATTCAAAACAAGTTGCAAAGATGGCAGTGAATGCAATCAACGGAACATTCGGAGAAAACTGCCTTGTAAAATCAGGATCAAATTTCAGCTGTATTAGACTCACTGACACTTCGGATCTTTCAACACTAAAACTCACAATAGGAAAGACACTACAATTGTTACCAACTTACGGGTGCGTAGAGGGAACAGTCACTTCGGGAGTATATGAAAACATAAAATTCAATGTTGATCCTTTCACTGAAGGCGACTCAAAGTTCTTGGCAATCAAAGCAATCACAGTGGAAGATACAACTGCCCCTGTCGCCATAACAAAGGACAGAAAATATATCTACCGAGAAGAGTTTGATTACATTGACGGAAAACCTGTTGGCAAAGTCATAATCAACAACAATATGACGCTAAGTTACACTGCAAGCGGAAAAGACAAGCAATACTCTAAGAAAATCAAGGTATGTGTTGAACCTGGAACGGATAATTTGCCAGATCATGCGCAATCAGCATTCTACGCCGCGAACGGATCCATATTTGTTGTGAAAGCGATTAGCATACTTGCCGCAACATCAAAGGGCACTCCTGACGAAGATGGAAAAGTAACAATCAGCACCGGAACCATCCACCCTAATGATCTTATAGCAATGCTAACAGTGCCTACAAATAAATCAGAATTAAAGGGAAGAGGAGAAAACGAACCGTACTATTTTACAGTAACTTGGAAAGGAACCCCTAACGAAACAAATCTAAAAGATTACTTCAAGGGACTTAGCGACCTTGGACTTGCGCCTGATGGAGTAGTGCAACTTGAAGGGAAAGGATATGACATGTCAGAAAAGACACAGAATGTTTTCGCCGAAGCCAGAAAGAGCGCAATGTATAGTTATTTGACAACTTGCATAATAGCCACATCAGCATGCAATTTGATGACAGGTGCAACTGGAGTTGCAACAGGCGCACTCAGCGCACTCTTTGATTGCGGAATACCCGCAACTTTCGCAGTATCAAGCGAAGGGGATCTGCCCGGAGTTTTAGAAACCGCAAAGAATTGGTTCACAAAAAACGTAGTAAATAGAGTGATGGGAACTACGACTTCGCCGGAAGACAAGATGAATAGTTGGATGCCATCATACACTAAGACTTCTGCACTTGGAAGCGGAGTGGGACTTGCTACAAGAGGAGTAATTGCGTCAGGAAGATTGTATAATTCTCTCAATAACGGAAACATACAGTGGAGCACCGACCAAATGAAAGAAACTTACGAGAAAGCGGCAAAGAAAGTGCTCACCGATACCATACCTAATGCAGGAACGGACCCCGCAATTGCTGCAAAAGTAGAAGCCGCTGCAAAGAAATACGGAGCTTATGCAGCAGAACAATACAAGGAAAGTTTACAAGCAACTTACAAGGCCGGACTTAAGAGAACCACAGGACAAATTATCGCATATGATTATGCAACAATAAAAGGAGACTTAATGATCAAAGCTGTTCAGGATGCTGATGCATCTGTACTGAAAAGCAAAGGACTAATGGAATTTTTGACTTCTCCCGCATCAGGCACAACAGGGACTTCAATGCTTGAAGATCTCACAGCCACAGCAACATCACCCGGGGTAAAACCAACTTCGGCCCAAGGATCTGTTCTATTGACAAAAGTCAATACAAGCCAGACAGCGATAGCAAATGCAATTGCAAGCGCAGATCCGCTGACAAGTATTTTAGAAAGCTCGACAAGAAAAGTTGAATCGCTTGCAGATTCATTAGTACAATATGATGATGTGACAACATACTCCCCTAACCCTGCAAATCCAGCAGGACCTCCAATAGCAAAAACAATAAAAGTTCCAAGACCCGCACTTAGACCGGATGTTGAAACTCTCGCCGAAAGCTGGGTAAATGACATTACAAAAGGAAAGGTTCCGCTTGGCGCTCCTGAAAAGAGAGCCCTTGTAACAAAAATCACAGATGAAATAATGGGCGGAGCTGGAGTAACACAACTAGCTAACCCAAGCAAGAACGCAATTACAATAAGACTTGAAAATGCAACAAAGAATGCGCTTGCAGACCCGACGTATGCTTATCTTACAAAACTTCCTAATGACAGCATTGATGGGGTAATCGGCAAAGCGCTCAATGATGAAATAATCAAGGAAGCAAAAAAAACAGGCGACAAAATAGATGATGTAGTAAAAAACAGGGGATCATTAACCAAAATAAAAGATCTTTTTAAGAGCCCAAGATTTTATGCCGAACTTGGAAGAGGACTTGCTTGCGGAACAATAGCAAACATGGCAGGGGTTTACGCATACGATTACAAGTACGGCGTGGATGTCAAGAAAGCGGAATCTAACAGCACGACATTCAAGGATGTCACCCTTACAAAGAACCACACTTACAAGATGACACTTGCGCTTGACGAATCGAATGGAAAATTTGATCCTACAATGACTGATATTGACACCGAAGAGGAAACAAACGCGATGATAATCGCAATGAACCAGAACACTAAAGGAGTAAAGGGCACTTGGTTGAAGTGGAACGAAAAATTGTCGCAGAAGAACCCTGAAGAAAGAACCCTCTCAATGCTTGCGACAACATCCAACCTAAATGATTTGAGAATCAATCTTGGAAAGACAGATTATTACTCGGGCAATCCGGAACTACTAAAAGAAGTCATGAAAAGAGTGCAAAGCTCAAGCACCCAGTCAATAATATATAATTACGCTTCCGACAAGAGCAAAAGCAATAAGGACCTTAAGGACGGCGGAGCACTTGTAAAGAACCAAATAAAGGCAAGAGAGAGCCTTGTTGGGGCACTAGTAGTGGCTGATTGGGATGCTACAAAAGTTACAAACGAAGCAAATGAACCTGCGAAGAACACTTACTACAAGGACAAGATCCTCCTAATGCTTGACGAAATGAGCAAGAACAACGGCAAAATGAGCGAAGCGATTGCAAAGAAAGTTATCGGAAACGATTTCAAAGCGAATGATTTCATCACAATCTTTGGCGAATGGGACAACTTGGCGAAATAGTAAAAACCTTTTTTTCCCATCCCCCAAACAAAACCTTTTTTAATAAGCGAAACCTTCTACTAACTAGATGAAAAGTCCTTTTCCCAAATTGATTTCCGAACGAGGATTCAACATGTTCACCGCGCTTGTTGCCGCGGCTTTACTTGCAGCCGGAATTGTTCTTGTTAATACACTCATAACAACCGAAGACAGGATGAGCGCACAGCTTTACAGCATGTTCTCAAATTACCAGTTAAGCGATGCGGCAAATCTTGCAAGAGCCGATGCGCTTCAAACTTTCAATTATACTTTCAGGCAAGAACTTGAAACGTGGCTGACTTATGATTCGGATGAACTTGATGAGGAAGGAGGGATAAGTGTAATTACCACCAAAAATTATGACGACTGGGAAAGCATAAAAAACAATTTTGAATGCGTAATCCTCCTTACCTGCAACACAAGCACGGACGCGGCTGCGGGCGGAAAATTCAAATCGGCAATCAAATATATTTCTGATAAGACAATCGACAATTTCAAGTCGCGATCATACGGAAGATACAATATTGATCTTAGCGGAAGAAGCTCAAAAGAAAAGGAAGCCATGAGAATGGCTCTCTCTCAAGCTCTTGAAAAAGAGGATGAGAAATTCCTGGAGGTTGTTGGATGCGAAGGGAGAGAAAATTGCGACGTAGGAACATTTTACTTTAATATCCCCTTAGACAAGATAAGCGACGAATATTATGAAGCACTCCCAAGAATCATCGTGAAAGACCTCATCTCTGGAGAAGAGCTCAAGATTGCAATTCTTCCAAAAACAAAACTAAAAGTATATATCCCATTGCGTTTTTTTAGGGCGCTTTCTGAAGCCACTTATCAGGCAGAAGCGATGGATAACGCCCATAATGACGTCGAAGAACTAAGACTCGGTTTTTGTGATTCTTGCGGCCCAAGAACCAGCCCTACAAGAGGAGATAGGGCCGGATCGTGGGATCACCAGTGCCCTTCAAATGATACTGGAAACACGGGAGTGACTCTTGACCCAAAACCCGACGCACTTGGAATATCAACCTATAATCCGGGAGGATCGCTTGCCGGAAAAACTGCTCTGAATGCTTATTTAAGAGACACTATTTGCGAAGAGGCCAGTCGCATAGAAAGTTCTTCAGATACTTTCCAGATACGTAGCAGAAGCAATACTGATGGCTTAATCGCACTTGAACGTGGAACATACGATGATATTGTTACACTAAACGGATGCCCCTTTTTTGATATGAGCGCACCCACCGTAGGAGTAAGAAACAGGCTTATTCATGGAGGAGTAACAAGCGGAGCAGCATACCTTTACTGCCAGCAAATAACAGGGGTTGATGCGGATGTTGTGTATAAGGATACTGACCCGCTTTACCTGGTTAATACAAAAGAAAGCACTGGAAACTATTACAAGATAAGAATAACCGACAGTGATTTTACTAAAGACGCTGATGGAAGTGGAGAATGTTCATCAAGCGCGAGCGGAACAGGATCATGCAGCCCCTCAAGCTAAGGATAACAAAAGAAACTTCAAATAACCAAGACTTTAAGGCAATTAGTTAGATTAATAAATAGGAGAAAGTAATAGTATTACAGTTACTAAGTGGTTTTCGATGGGTGTGGTTGATACCTTAAAAGATGTCTATTTTAACCTTGAAGACAAATGGTATGCTTTCGTCGACAAAGTATCAGAAAAATTACCAATTTTTGGAGATATTGTAGATAAAATAGAAGAAAAAAATATCCCTACTTTTCCGGTTGCAATCGCAGTAGTTGTTCTATTAGTACTTTTGATTTTAGGTTTCTTATTTTACTCATCAGGCGGGACAGTCACTATAACCGCACTTGACCTAACAGATACACCAATCTCAGGAGCAACTGTCAGCGTTTATCTCGGAGAAGAATTAAAAGAAACCAAGGACACTGATGCCTTAGGAAAAATTAGTTTCTATCTTCCAAACGAAGATTACACAGTAAAAATAAATAAAACAGGATATGCTGAACTAATCTTGGAAGACGTTTCCCCAGGCGACGATGAAAAAGTAACTTTATCTTTAGAAGATGTTTCAATCAAAAAAGCGGTTTCACTTAAGACCGCATCAGGCACTCTTGTAAGCGGAACAGGAACTGTAAGATATTACTGTGCAGGAACTAGCGAAATAAAAACAGCCACTTATACTAACGGAACTTTCGAAGCCGAGCTTGACTCGACATGCACTGAAATTGTTGTTGATTCGGTATCCGGATTCAGCATTGTAAACAACAGGGCTTCATTCTCAGGAGTAAGCGAAGTAATTGTACAGGAAATACCTACTGAAATAGGAGCAATAACAGTTAATCTTTCGGTTTCAGATTCAACCGATGCAATCCCTGCGGGGATAAGAGTAACAATGACTTCAGAAGACGGATTGCCCGTAAGAACACTTGTAAGCGAATCCGGAACAGTTGTGTTTAACGACATGCCTACAAAAAAATACTACGCCACGGTTTCTGATGCCCAAGGAAGATTTGAACCATACGACGGAAAAGCGCTTGGAGAAACTAAGACTCTGCAAAAAGACAGCACAATCACATTCAACATTTCACTAAGTAAAGCCACCACTTCAAAAATCACTGTGAATGTAAAAGATCCTGACACAGGAAAACCTATTTCGGGAGCTGAAGTAAAACTGCTTCTTGCAAGCAACTTGTCAGTAATAAAGACTGATATGACAAAAGAAACGGGACAAATTGAATTTGCTACTTCGCAAGGAACAGCATACAAAATCAGCGCGGAACACCCAGAATATATAATAGGGAATTCAAAGGATGTTTTAGCAGAAGGCAACCCGATAGTTGACTTTTACCTTGTAAGAGCAACTGCAGATAACTCCCAGTCAATGTTAGTAAGCGTTCTTGACGCAGAAAATAAGCCGATAGACAATGTCAAAGTTTCGCTAAAAAAAATGGATGACACTATTGTTGGCGAAAAGACTACTGGCTCGGATGGAAAGGCAGAATTCTATAATCTCGAACTTGGAACATATTACGCTTTAGCAGTGAAAGAAGGATTCCCAGGAGTTACTTCGACTTCACAGCAAGTATTGCCAAGAAGACAAAACACTCTTGAAGTAAAATTGACAATAGGCAAAGGAACTTACAAGCTCAAAGTGCTTGATCCTGAAAGAAATGTACTCAAAGGGGCTACAGTAAAAGTAGTAAACTATTACACGGGAACTAACGAAGAACAAAAAACTACTGATAACGAAGGAATCGCATCATTTGATGTCAGGGCTGACAAGAGAGTATATTTCACCGTTGAATCAAGCGGATTCTTGAAATATTATACTGCAACATCCTACCCTTCCGAAGGCTCGATTGTTGAAAGAGACATTGTAATGGAAAGAGGAACAGGAAAATTACAGGCAAAGATGCTTGGAATCAATTCAGGCAGCGCAACACTTGCCGCACAAACTGATTCAAGAACAGTTTCACAGGGAGTTTACACAGCAAAAGCACTACTCATTGTTCCAAAGGGATCATTCTCTGAAGCCGGACTTGAACTAAGAACAGGAAAAGCATTTGACAGCACAACAAACCTCATGGAAGAAGATGGCCTTTATATCAGCGCAATTGAAAGCTCTGCTGCAAAAACAGTTAAAGGAACTTCATTCAGCCCGCCTAACGGTTACGGAACTGATTCAAAGAATTTGACAGCAGGAAACGCTAAATGGGCGGATAGCACATGGAAGAACCCGGGCGAAGGAGCATACGAAATAGAAGCGGATATTACTGTTACTGAAATGAATCCTAACGTAGGACTAAGTCTTTGGTATAGGGCTTGGACAAAAGGCGGAAGCGTATTAAGAGACCCTGCGTCAAGCAACATGCAAAACGAACTCTACTCGCAGGCTTACAATTATTTAATGGGAACTAGCGGAGCGGCAAATCTTTGCTCAGCATCTTTTTGCAAGAGCTACTCAATCAAAACAATCTCGGGCAATGACACAGGAAGAATACAATATGTTACTTCGGCTTTCACGGCAAAAAAAGACATACAATACGCTTTAACAGCTGACCTCACAAACTTTAGCGGCAAGGCTCTAAGCGGAGCAGTGCTCACAATAGAAGGCAAAGGAATTGACATCAATGGAATAATTGTCAACGGAACAGAATATGACACTCTTACAGTTAACTTAGGAACACTCAACCCCGATGCATTCGTATCGCTCCAAGTTCCTTTCACTGTAAAATCCACCGGAACCGATTCGATAAAAATCACAATCAATTCTTCTACAAAAACAGAACTTGAAGAAACACTCACGCTTAACGTTGCGGCAAACAAAAAATTCACGCTTGACGTGATACCTCTGCAAATAATACCTTACGTAGAAAACAGTCTTTTCTTCGAAGCTACTGATGGCAATAATCAAGTATCAGGAGTGCTAATTGAAGTAAAGAAAAGCACTAGCCTTGGAAAAACTCCAACAGTACTTGGAACAGTTGAAACTAGCTCTGATGGTCTTGCTACTTACGCACTTCCAAAACCTAGCATAGGAGAAGTAGTATACATAACAGCAACTAAGGAAGGATACGACTCTGTTAATATTACAAAAACTGTTGAAGACAGACTACTGCTTGTTACTCCTCCTGAAATAACGCAGACAATCAAGATAGGAGAAACTGCAAGCATCGAAGAAGGAGTGATACTCCAGAACGCAACAGTAGAAAATATCACGATTAATTCAGCCACTTTCAGTTCGGACATGAAAACTTATCTCACACTCGGATTCTCGGATAGCCTAGAAGGCAAAGAGATACTTGCAGGAAAGGATTTCAATTTCGCAGTTACAATCAAACCTAACTCAAGCGCGCAAAAACTTGAAGAACCAAAAACTGTAACAGGAACGCTTACTCTTACAACATCAATAGATTCGGCAAGCCAAACTTTCACTACAACAATTCCAATTGATATTCGAATATCAATGCCCGGATTCCTTGACAGCGACAAGTGCCTCACAGTCAACCCTACTAGCCTTGAATTCATCACTTCAACTGCAGAGCAGACAAAGACTATTACACTAAAGAACAGCTGTGCAGCAGAAGGAATCAATGTTACACTACACGACCTTGAAGCTAAAGTTGACACAGCAACCAAGTTTGGAAACCTTTCAATCTACGGCACAGGATTCTCTTCAAGCACACTAGGAGACGCTTATTCAAAACTAGCAGAAACAATGGAAGCTGATAGCGAAGCAAGCCTCACAGTTAAATTTACCCCAAGCACTTCAGCAACAAGCGGAACTGAAACAGTGAAAGTAAGTATCAAGGCAACAAACATCGCAGATAAAGACAACACTGAAGATATCGAAACAAGCTTTTCTTCAACAATGACAATGAGCGATCTTTCAAAGTGCATAGAAGTTGAAAAGCCTAGCGAAGGAGTAGTGCTCGAAGTTGCCGGATGGAACATGGGATACAACAAAATAATCAACAACAATTTGTCATCTTACGCACAGCAATACCAGGGCTTTGGAAGACAAAGCATGCCTTACGGAATGCAAAACTCGATCCCATTCATGAACTCCGGAACTGGCGGCACGCAAGGAAACTCTAACAGCGGAGCAAGCTCATACGAAAATAATTCTTTCATAATCAAGAACAACTGCGCAATAGATGTCGACATAGATCTTGATGCTGATTCAAGGATAACTGTTTCGGAAGAAGAATTTACAATTAGCAAGGATAACGACACGACAGTGACAATCTCCCCAGGATACACGCTTGGAACTTACTCAATCAAAGTTAATGCCAAAGCAAGTGGAACAGAAGACACCAAGAAGAAGATCGACACCGTTAATGTTATTGTTAGAAGACTAGGCGATGTTGACAGCGACTGCATAAAAGTAAATGTCACAAAAATCAACCTTAATTCTTTCATTTACGAAAAGAAATCATACAAGGCATACAACTACTGCTATAATTCAGGAGTATACCTAACTAGAGACAACAAGGCAGTTACGATAGATTGCCAGGCTGCTGCAGCGACAGGCGGAATGGGAATAGGCGCAGCGAACACCGGTTCGGAGAACTACTTTGTAATGGGACAAGAGCAGAGCTACGGTTCAAGCTACCCCCTAAACAACACTTACAATTCATACTATGATTACCTCTCGCCGCAAGGATGCAGTACAAACTCCTGCGCACTAATAACAGGAACAAGAGTTACAAACAGACAAGTAACCTCAGATTCTACAAAGAGCATTGAAACAATTGACTTTGAAGTAATGCCAAGCGCATCCTACATACCTCAAAGAAAGCTCTTTGACAATAAGAGAGGATCTTACGGACTCTTCAACTCAATCGGAGACATAAGACAATGGGCTACTGAAACAGATGCTAGAACGAATGTTTACGGAAACATAAACGTACAGTACACTAACCAATACGGAAGCACTCAATGCATGTCTTTCCCTGTAGAAATAGAAGACATATGGAGAATGGGAGAAAGCATAGATTCGGCAATCAACTGGGGAGACCCTGATGCAAGCCCAAGCGAATGTGTAAACAAAGACGCACTTAACCTTGTAAAGTACTGGGAAACTAAGGCCGGAACAGGAGTTGTTCCTGATTCAGAATTCGCTAGCGGCACAGCAAAGCACATAGCACAGCCTCCTGCGCTCAAGATTGGTCCGGCACCAAGAACAAGCAACCAGAATTACTATCCTGGAAACAACAGTTACGAATATTATTTCTACCAGCAGAATGCAAACTCCCAAGACAAGAAAAATGAAAAGCAGACTGCTACAAAGAACTGCGGAATGCTTGACTCGATCACAGACATCAAGGAAGCAAACATGACAGTGAACGGAATAAAAATTACTATTGAATCTACTTCAAGCGGAAGCTTGACAAAGAATAAGTACGGATCAAACCTCATGGTTGAAATAGACAAGAAAGGGATGACCGGAAATTGTGTTTATATCAAGGCACCAATCACAGCTAAAGTAAAGAGAGCCATTAGCTTTGAATCAGAGCAAGTTGCTTGGGTACTTGAAGTTCTCGTAAAGAGAGACGACTGGGTTGTTCCAACTGATTTTGATTACAAGAATCCTGAATCAATAAAGAAATACTGCGAAGTAAGCATTGCAACCGAAGAGAGATGCAAGCAACTCGCAAGGGAATACAAGGCAAGAAACCCTACTGCAACAGATCAGAATGTATTCGACGAAGTTGTGAAAGCCAACCCTGAATGCCTAAAATACCTCTCACCCGCAAACATCGGCGCAATAATAGCCGGAGCTGTAGCTGAACAGAAATGCACAAAGAAAGCAAGCGAATACGGATTCCAATATATTGACAAGATGACAAAACTTACTAACGCTGAACTTGATGACTCAGAATACTGTTCAAAATACTTCTGCAACAACGACCAATTGCAAGCATTCTTACTCAACAAGTTCATCGCCATTAAGGAGAAAGTAACTACTCTTGGCAACAACTGCGCGACAGGTGTTCAGAAACTAAGCGAACTCTACAAGATGGCGCCTAGATACGACATGAACCTCTGCGACGAAAAACAGACAAAGAAACAATACTACGCAGGAAACAGCGGACTAATTACTGACAATTATTCAATACCTCTGACAGACACATCAAGAGTAACAAATGTAAAAGCAGCAAATTCAAGCGGAAATGCCGTTCCGATAAACGATATGGCTACAATACTCAAGGCAATACCAAGCTCTGAAAAGGACAAGCTTTTGATTAAGATAGTTGGAACTGCTCCAGCTGAACTCACACCTGCAGTCGCAAAGGCGCTTGGAATAGTAAATGCAAGCGACGCGAACTATATGCCGCTAACATATTACATAGCGCTTAACGAAACGGTTGGTGGAAGCGCATTCACTAATTGCAACCAGGCAGGAACGCCATGCACAGTTGACCTTACTTGCACCGGATCAGACGCGATTTCACTTTCACCTAAAGTAGTTGAATGGATGGCAAAAGGCTCCACAATAGTGAAAGGAATAATGGTTGGCGCTGAAGGAAGCGATGTTGAGAAAATATATGCAAATAACCAAAACCTCAGAGACGTACACTCCCTCGCAGTATTTGACTCTAGCGCCAAGGCAATCAACTCTAGCGCAGGAAACAGCCTACTGCTTACAAAGATGACTTTCGCAAAACTTGACATAGGAATTGCTGATAAGATAAATCCAGTTAGAGATACTACAATTGCATTCATAAACAATACAAGTAAACTCGCGAGCGCAGAAGTTGGCAAATACAGGATGGAACTCGACTACAACATATGCGACGATGGAAAAGACGTCAACATGATGATCAAAGAAGGCCCGATGAAGATTGATGATGCAACCAGGGCATCAAGCAACATATTCCTCACTACAGGATATGCTATTGCTACAAAAGGCGCTTCGCTTGAAAACACTACAAATAATGTTTTGATAGATGGCGCAGTGCTTTACCCAAGAAACCCTTTCAAGATGAGCGCTACTCTCTTTGGCGGAGAAAGCGGACTTGGATACAGAGTTGTTGCTTCACAGGGCGTAGCAGCACCAACAACATCAGATACACTAATCAACTGGCACGAAGACGCGGTAAAGAGAACGGATGCAAAGCAGGGCAACGTCTTCAAAGTAAGCGTACCAACATTACAATCGGCAAAAACACTCACAGGAATATACTACTATACTACGGGCGGAGAACTAATATTTAGTAAAGCAATAATAGGCGGAAGAGTAAGCGCAACAAATGTTCTCTCTAAAGCAGCAGTATCTGAAGTTACTCTTAGCACTACGCAAGAATCAAACATCATGCAGTTTGGAGGAGCAATAAGCACTCCACTAACGCTTGAAGAAGTCCTAAGCAAACTCAAGAACGGCACTGACGGATACATCTGCGCGGAAGACAACAAAGTAATCTGGAACGAAACGGAACTCTTAAAACAAAATTAGAACAAACTTAAACAAATCCTAAAAAGGAAATGATTTTTATGGATGTAAGGGCACTAGCATTAACTCTTGTTGCCCTTACAGCACTTTTTGGATCATTTGTATTCGGATTCACTTACCCAACGCCTAATTTTTTCTCTGAAATAGCTTTCCCCTTGCTTGCAATAAACTTCTTTCTCTTCGGAGCCATCTTCTTCGGCTACTTTGCATTCATCCCGCACATCATATTCGGGCTTTCTCTTGGAACACAAAAAAATGCGGCAATATTTCTCTACCTTATTCCCCTGATTGTTGCAACTTATGCGGGAACAAAACTAGGCTCTTCCATAGACAAGGACTTTGCGAAGAAAAAATATCTCATAAATGACCTCAAGGCAATAGTAGCTATGCTCATTGTAGCAATTATTTTGGCACTAGTCGCTGAAATGGCTCTGCCCTACATCATACAGTACTGGCCACAGGACCTAATGGGGCTAAATATCAAGGAAACCCAAGACATCTGGGGCATGATATCAAGCATAAAAACCGCAAGAGGATAAATCGCTAAAAATTCCGATAAAAAAAACAAAGTATGGGAAGGAATGTACAAAAGAATTGGTTTTTATAGAGAAGCAAAGGTATTTATATATCAGAATCATAAATTTTAATAGAAACGACAATTAACGCGTAATCGTGATAAAATGGGTATTGGAGAAAATATCAAGGAATTCTTTACGAACGCCAGCGAAAAGCTCAAAGATATCTATTTCTCAATGGAAGAAAAATGGTATGATACCCTAGACAAGATCGATGAACACATCCCCATTTACAAAATCGTTGATCCTATTGACAGAGTTGTTCCAAGTTTTGCCCTCTTTTTGATACTTGTTTTTATTTTGCTTTTGGTCGCAGCCATCGCAATGATGGGAATGCTCTCGGCACAAAGCGCAACACTAAAATTGACTGTAATAGATAAGGACGGCAAAGGCGTTGAAGGAGCCGAAGTAAGTCTTGAAGGAAGAGAGGGAGTATATTACTCGAACGATTACGGACTCGTAGAAGACATCAATGTTAATCTTTATGACAGGATAAATGTCTCGGCATCAAAAGAAGGAAAGAACATTACCCAGCCGGTACAAATAGATAATATAGTAAAAGAAGCAGAACTCCAATTCATTGGAATAGTTTTTGGCCCAAGTTACACTTCTAAAACTCTCCAAATACTTAACGAACTTGGATCGAGAATAAATGACGAAGTTTCCATCGCATTTTCCTGCTCTTCAGGCGCTAGTGCTCCTGCAGATGTAAAAATATACGACGGAATAGCAAACATACAGGAACCGGATGATTGCGGAGTACTTACAGCAACACTAACTTCCCAAAAATACGAAACTGGAAGAATATCTGTAGTAAACACTTCAAACACTATTGTTCTCAAGGAATCAATCCCCAAGGAAACAGTAAGAGTTACAATCAACATCAAATACGCAGGAGTTTTTGTTACTGAAGCCGTACCAATACAAGTGTTCAAGGCAGGAATAAGCTACATAGCAGATGACACCAAGAACGCTTCAAACGGACAGGCAGTTTTTGACGTCATAGAAGGAGAATACACTTTCAAGACCAAGGCAGAATTCGGATACAGGGTTGCTTCCACTAGCATTGTTAATGTTACAAAGACAATGAGCACTGAACCAATCACTATCACACTCGAAAAGAGCCTACTCGGACTCATAGATGTTAAAGTTACTGAAGGAATAAACAATTTCGAAAACGCTTACGTTACACTACTCAAATCAAATTCACCGGTGAATAACAAGACAAGCGACTCCAACGGATTCGCACAATTCTCAATCACAGAAGACGGAAACTACAAGGTAGAAGTTACAAAAGACAATTATTGCCCGCAAGTAAAGGACGCAAATATTGGCTCTTCCCTCCAGTTCGCAATGACTAAAGACATAGGACAATGCGGAGGAGACCTAAGAGTAAGAGTAGTTGACCAGGACAATAAGCCGGTACAATACGCAAAAGTAGCGCTCTTCTCGGAATACGAAGCGGATTTGCAGAAGCTTTCCTACGTAGAAAAAGTTACTGATTATAACGGATATGTAAACTGGAAGCCTGTTTCATACACAAAAACAGGAATGACTTACAAGGCATTCGCATACAAGGTTACTTACAGCGGATGGAGCACCGGAAGAGAATTCAACACTAGAAACGAAACTGATGTTTTCACTATAAAGCTTGATGTTCCACTTGGAGCAATAAATGTAATAGTAAAGGACAAGGACGCACAAGTACTACAATTCAGCGAAGTACAGATCTTTGAAGATTATGGCAACACAGCAGTTAGCGGAAAAAGACTCATAGAGAACCCTGACGGATCAATTACTTTCAACGTAAAAGCAGACAAGAAAGTTTATGCTGTAATCAAAAGAGAAGGATACGAATCTTACACTACCCTCCCTAAACAAATAGTTGGAAACGGAAGCATCACTTTTAATGTAACGCTATCAAAACCTCCTGTAGAAGAAATATTCGTTGACTTCCTCGGAATGTACAAGAATGATTCAAAAGTAATAGTTGTAGAACCCGGACAGGAATACGACGCTCTCTTTGAAGTAACCGCACCTAAGGATTATTCTGAACTCGGATTCTTTACAAGAGTCGGAAAAGACAATATCACAAAAACCGAACTTGATTCAATTTACATTAAAGATATAATCGCTCCCGGAACACACGAAGAACTTACCGGCGCATCATACAACGCACCAAAAGGATACTCAATCGACCAAAAGTACATGAACCTTGAAGAAGCAAAGTGGGCACAAGCAAAATGGCAAGCAAGCGGCTTTGTTAAAGGAAAAATAATGATTGCAACAAAAGTAAAAATCAAGAGCACAGCTTCAACCGGCGAACAGCTTGTAATCGCATACAGAGCTTGGGGAGTATTAAACGGATCTTACGAAAGAGATGTTATAGATAGCGAAATAGGAACTTCGCAAGGAACAACTGCAAAACAAGAACTTTACGCCGCTACAAAAGAAGAATATATCGCGGTTGGAGAAGAAACACTCTGCGACGCTGCAATTGATGAAAAGAACCTCTTTTGCACCACTGCAACTTACACTGATCCGGACGGATTTAGAAAAACTTTTGACACAAGCTTTGACGCAATAAACAACGCAAAGTACAATGTATCTGTAAAAGTAATGAACGCTTCAGCAGTAGGATTTGACAACGCGAAAATGAAGCTAGAGAACCCTGAAGAGAACCTCTACATGGCCGATTACTTGCTCTACACTCCAACAAACGTTGTGAAGACAGGAAACATACTAGGATACGAACTTGATTGGGTTGAAACATCAAACTTCAAGCCAAATTCATCAATATACATGACTAACCTCACAACTACTCCAAGAGCTACCGGGACAGGAACACTTAAACTTAGAATCAGAGACGGAAGCGACCTCATCTTTGAGAAAGCTTTCACTGTGAACATCGCTTCAGACAAGAAGATGAAAGTAGAATACATGTTCGACTCGAAGTACCAGGCAGCAGTTCCAAAGATCGTTTCAGGAAAAGCGCAGGATCTTACAGTTAAAGTATTCAACCAAATCAATAACCTTGAAATTGACTCTTCTTCGGTGAAACTCTATGACAGATTCGGAACACTTGTAGCAACAGGCGCAACAAACAAGCTCGGAATCGCAACTATACAAATACCTGCTTCGCTCCCCGGAGAACCATTGACACTCAAGATAGAAAAAGCAGAATATGAAACTTACGTTCAGGCAATCACAATCAGTGAAGACATAGTAGAAATAACGCCTACACAGCTCTCTTTCACAGTTAACCCGCAAACTGATACTGAAGACTCAGAGACTGTAAGAATCACAAACATGACAGGATTTGACCTCGAACTTAAGGAAATAAGACTCACAGGAAAATTCAGCGGACTCATATCAGACAGCCAGATAGAAAGCTGGTTCAATAACTATGAAGGAATAATAATCCCTTCAAACGATTACATTGATGTAGAATTCAAAGTAATAGTTGGAAAAGTAGTACCGCAAGCAGCTGATCTTGAAGGAACATTCGAGATAGTTGTTGGAAACGAATACAATGAATGGGTAAAGACAGTTGATGCATCCATCAGAGTCGGACTCGGAAAAGACGTTGACAATACTAATTGCCTCGAAATAAGCCAGACCACTTGGACTGCTGACACTGAAGGCGACGAAATAGAAATCAGTTTTGATGTTAGAAACTCGTGCAGAGTAGAAAGCACCCCAGTACAACTAAAGAACCTCGGAGCACAAATCTCATCAGGACAAAACACTATAGGAAAATTCTCAGTACAATCAACTACAGCTTACACTGAACTAAGCCAAGGATACTCAAGAACTTTCGCAACCACAATAGATGGCGATGAAACAGTTCCTGTAACGCTCAAATACGCTCCATACGGAGGAGCAAACGGAACAACCGAAGGAACTATTAGATTTGAAGCAACAAACAAGGCCGATGCCAAGGACCAAATACTATTCACAGAACTCACTTATAAAATAAATGTAGTAAACATGCAAACTTGTATTGTAATCGGCGCTGATCTTGTAGAAATATCCGAAGGCGCTGAAGGAGAATCAACTTCAGGATCATTTAACGTTGCAAACAACTGCCCTTACTCAGTAGACTTCTCGGTTGAATCAGAACTCGCATTATCAGAAAAGACTTTCAACCTCGCAACAGCCACTGCAAAAGATGTTACAATTACTAGAAACGAAGGAGAAATACCAGGAGCATACAACAACTTAGTGTATGCAAGGCACGGAAATGGAAAACAAGAACTTGTAGGAAACGTTAAAGCAATACTTGAATCAAGCGGATGCTTCTCACTCTCAAGATACGAATATGATGTTTACGACTCACAATACAGCGAAACTGATGGAAGCGATCTTGGATACCTCAAGAACACCTGCACAAACAAAACCATTTCAGCAAACGTTTCAGGAATAATACCTTATGACACTTCACAGATGTGGAGAGCAATGCTCCTTGGAGCTCTAGCAGGATTTGCTAGCGGTCTAGGAAAACAGGAATGCTGGCAAGCAGCAGTATTCAGCGGAACACTATGGGATTGCAACTCAACAGATGAAAACTCATGGACTGATCCTGACGACCCTAACACTTCGGCAAACATACAAAAAGCTTATGACAAGCTCAAAGACAGAACAATCCAAACTGCTGCCGAAATACAAACACAATCGCAAAGATTACAGCTAGAAGCAAACGGTAATGCATCCGTATATATCAAAGATTTGAGTACTCAAGGAAACGCTTTGAAAGGCAAATCAGTTGAATTTTACAACGCAAATAAGGCAACATGCGAAAAATGCTTTGCCACCGCAGTGGCGCAGCCGGCAGGAGGAGTAAAATTACTCTTTGCAGATGCTGTGACTACAATCGCAACAGGAGCTAATCTAAAAGACAAGACAAAATGTCTAGAAGCGGCAGAAGCAATTGCAGTCGACGTTAATGCGAAGATAGATGCTTCGGTTCTCACACAAATCAATGATATTAACAAAGCGCTCAATGCACTTGATGCAGAAACCACTAAAGCAGCAAATAATTTGAAGACAGCCAACGGCGAAGCAATAACTGAAACAAGCGCAGACAAGTCAACCACACAAGGACTTGTTGGATCGATAACTGTTGCAAAAGTTGAAGAAAAAGTAGACAAACAAGCGGTAAAGAACGCCGAGAAATTGAACAAATCTGTGAATGACACACTTACCGCATGGAATTCAAAGAAAGACGCCTTAAACAAGAAACTCTCTGAAAACAAGACACTAAAAGTTACAGGAACTACTTACAAAATCGACAAGCCAAGCACACCAAAAACATGGGCTTTGAAGACAGTTACAGACATCAACAAAGCAGTTAATGACGCTTATACTGAAGCGATGAAAAACAAACCTGTTGTAACACCTACCACAACAGAATTTGACTTGACAGAAGCAGGAACGTTAAAGACAGGCATTACTGTGAAAGACGTAAGCGTACTCGAAAGCCAATTTAATTACACAAAGATAACTGATGAAGGCTCAGAATATATGTCTCCTGAAGGAACTGATGAAGTTCTCACTCTAACTTTTGACGAAAAGAAACTCACTGACATCATGTTAGAAACTATTGAAGAAGATGGCACATCAATCGAGAAATTAAAAGAAGTAGATTGGCCATATGAAATAGCAGACAAAGACGAATCAAAGGAAAAAATCACCCCTGTTGAAGATGAAAGCACAACTGATGATGAACAATATCAGGAAAATGCAGAAGTATGCTCAGAGCTAGACGGAACATATGTGGAATCCCTTGGAGAAAATGCCTGCGACTTAGTGGCTGGCAATTATACCCCATATTCAGGGGAAGAAGCAGACCAATTCACAGAGGGCACTTGTTGCGTTGAAAGCACCGAAATAACAGAAGAAGAACAATCATGCACTGACGACTACGACGGAGTGTACATTGAATCAATAGCAGACGACGCATGCGACCAAGTAGCAGGAAACTACGAACCAATAGCAACAAACTACACAGATGGAACCTGCTGCAGAGCAAGCGAAGAGATAACAGAAGAAGAACAATCATGCACTGACGACTACGATGGAATATACGTTGAATCAATAGCAGATGGTGCTTGCAACAAATTTGGAGGAAACTATGTACAAGTAGATTACTCAAATGGGTCATGCTGCGTAGAAAATGAAGATGCTGATACAGTAAATAATCGAACAGGTGAAGAAGTTACAACCGCTGACGGCGAGGTGGTTCCATCAGGGCAATTCCTCCTCGCATCAACTTCAGCTTCTAGCGGAACAACTACTAGTGCGAACAACAGCATGATGAGCAACTTAGGAAGTCTCTTTGGCGGAGGAAGCATGTTTGGAGTAATGGGCGGTTTCGCTTCGGGCAATGCTCTTGGCGGTGCTTTAACAGCATTCATTGCTGAACTAATGTTCGCCGAAGACACTAATGTTTCATACTCGGACACTTTCACTGTGGCTTTGGTTGAAATCGAAAGCGTTGCTCTTGAGAGCGCAGATGGAGTAGCAATGGCTGTCGGAGACTCGACATACGATTATGATGATTATTACACTTCGGCTAGTTCAAGTTCCACATCAAGCGATACATTCGTTTATAATTCAGAAGATTTAAGCGCAACTCTTGGTCTTGCTGAACTAAGAGAACTTACTTTCACTAACCCTTCACAAGCAACTAACGAAAGCCCTTACCAGCCATTCATTGGAACAATCACTGTTTCAGGAATAGAGAACTTGTACGACGAAGCTTACAAGTACGACACCATCAAGACCGCTGCTGAAGCTAGAGCTAGCGAAGACGGAACTACTACTGAAGAAGACAGCGATTGGATAGATAGTATTAGAGACTTCCTAGTTCCTCCTACTGAAGAAATAGCAGGTATGACTGATGAAGACCTTACTGTTAAGAGCAGTAGAGATTACATAAAGAAATTCCACGTTCTCTTTAACGCTTACGAGTACGTTGATTGCGGCCCTGACACTTACCCTTGCTCGGATGAAGTAATAGGAAACTGCCAAGTTGGATCAAAGTTTGGTTCCACTGGAGTAGAAGCTGCACCTAAGATAAAGCTCTCATGGCTCTGGGACAATATAGATGTTGACGAGTGCGACGAAGATAATTCTAGTTACATATATTGTGACTCAACACAATTCACTACAATGTTACTCAAGAGAGTTTACGAAATGAAGCAATTCTTCAGAGGAACAACATTGTCAGCTTGCCCTCAGGCAGTGGATGTTGCAGGAACCAAGACTCAGTCACTACAGAGCGACAAGCCAGATATTGCAATTACAAGAATACAAACTAAAGTTTCCGGTACCGGAGCAACAATCGAAACTGTTGTGAATATGATATCAAACCCTTCAATGAATGCTACTGTAACTTACACTATCACTGATGCTGCAGGAAACGGAATCGGCGCTGATTGCTCAAGCACTCAAAAGATTAGCGGAGCAACAACTTTCTCCTGCGCTCTTACTGCTGAACAAATAGGAACAGGCGGAAGATTCAATGTTACAGCCACAATGACACCTGAACTCTGCGCTGATTGCCAGAACCAGTACACAACAAACGACACTCTCTCAAGCGTTCTAATCTACGGCTCAGAATCAGTACAAGATTGCTCTTCATACAAGACAGACAAGGATTACTTCGAAAAAGTTCTCTCAGCAAACAATGCCCTAAGCGGAGATGGAGAGAAAGTGCTAGAGTACACTGATTTCACTGCTAACCTTGTAAGGGATGCTGTAAGTTCGGACTTCAAGACAGATTATGACAATTATTCAAGACAAATAGCTTCGGCTCCGACATATTACACTACTGAAGGAATAGGAGATTTATTCCTAAGCAACAAGTTCAAGTTCGATTGGTATAACGAACCTGGAGCTTGGGAAGCCGGAAAATACAATGTAAGAATGATAGTTGAGTTTGACGGAAACAGCTGGGATTGGACTAGCGACAACAATTCCATCAAGAGCATTACTATCAAGATGGAACCATGGGGCGAGCCTGATCCATATTACACTATATACAACGTAGCTTTCGACGGAATGGTCGGAGTTGAATCAGAGAACGGCAGAAACGGATACGGATCCAATTACACTCAAACTTCTGAAGAAGCATTCATTGTTTCACAGGACGGCGGAGAAACTATCTATGCAAGACCTAACCCTGTAAGCAATGCTGCAACTGAAGTTAATGTGTCGCTTGACAAGTCATTCTACAACTTGAACAGCGCAAGAAAAGGAAATGTTCTTACAATTGACAGAAGCGGAGACGATGTAGCATTCTACTTCTCGCCTAGCGTTGCAGTACCACTAATACTTGACATTACAAGAAACCAGTCGATGGACGCCTACGCGTACTACAAGGCCGAAGTTGACGGCAAGATGCAAGAAATGGGTTCAAGCTTCATTAGCTGGAACGGAATAGGAGAAGGATGCGTAGACTTTGCTGGAAGCGGAATGAGCAATTGGGACAATGCAGCTGATTCAAGATCGGACAGCGCTGACGAAGGATACGGACTAAGATGGAACACTGTAACTTTCGGCGGAACATCATCGTTCTACTCCATGATATTCGCTCCACAGGGCACATCAACTATACTTACAATGACAAAGTACCAGGAAGATGCATCCTTTGAGAGCACTGCTGGAAGCGGCAAGCAGCTTAACATTGATACTGAATCCGGAATCAATACTCTAGAAGATGTTCTTGACAAGGTCAAGGCTGAAGAAATCTGCGTAATAGGCGGAGAATACTTCTGGAACTCAGGCACAACTCTTAAGACACTTGAATCATCAATCAATTCAAGACAGAGCACATGCATTTCAGGCCAGTAAAGGCTCATCCGCCAAAACAGAGCCCCAAAAAATTAGGGGATTATGGTTTTAGAATTGAAAGATTTTGACTAAATGGCGGGAAAGAAAAATGGTTTTGCAGTTTGTAAAAGACATCTATTTTTCTCTCGAAGAAAAATGGTACGCGCTTATCGACAAAATAAACAAGCACGTCCCAATATACGGAATTGTTGATGCTGTTGATTCCGTTGTCCCTAGTTTCGCCCTTTTTCTGCTCCTAATATTATTTGTTCTCTTAGCAGGACTTGCAATATTTTTCTCCTTCCAGCAGTCTTACCAAGTGGAATTCACTGTACTTGATTCTACAAACAAGATTGTTTCCGATTCCAAAATATTTGTGAAGGTATATGACGGACAAACAAAGATACTCGACACAAATATCCTTACTGATAATGACGGGAAATTCTCTATCACCGATCTAAAAGCAGGGCAAAGAATTGATGTCAACATCAACCTCAGCAAAGGAACCTTCTTTGGACCATTCACTGTAAGCGAAACAAAACAAGAAGAAGTGATTACTCTTGACAAAGCGATTGCAAAACTTGAAGCAGTTAAAAGAAACATTCTCCTTAGAAGCGCCACCGGAATGGCCATAAGAAACGAAGCAATAGAAGTTAGTTTCTTTTGCGAAAACTCTTCAGTTACACCTGACCCTGCAAGCGCTGTTGATGACGGCGACGGAATAATCACAGTCACGGAACCTGTGAACTGCGTAAAACTTTATGTAAAATCAATAAGCCCCGAATACCAGGTAAAAACTTACTATGTTAATTCCACTTCTTACGAAATGATGCTCATTCCCTACGAGCCTCCTACAAACTCGCTCAAAGTAAAGGTAAGAATGAACGGAATACCAATAAGCGACTCTTCTTTTACAATTAATCTTACTGGAAAAAATACTTATACGAAAGTCACAGGCACTGGAAGCGAAACAACAATCGACCTAGTGCCAGGAACATACTTTTTAGCGGTATCGGACACTAAGGGAATATACGCTTCAGTTTCAAAGAACATTGATATTAACGGAGATTCTGAACAGGTAATTGAGGTTACAAAAGCCGTAAGGGCAAGAATCAATGTAAAAGTAGTGAATGTTGCAAATAGTCAGCCTATTAACGGAGCAGTTGTTTCAATCAAAAACTCCAAAGGACAAATAATCCAGACGCTTAACACCGATGCAAGCGGACTAATAATTCCTTTCGCACTCACCGATCTAGGAGATTATATTATTACTGCAAAGAAGCCGGGCGATTTGAACGGCGGATTTTATACAAAAACAATGGAACTCAAAGCCATAACAGGAGACATGAACATTACCCTCTCGCTTGAAGCAATCACTACCGCAAACGCCGGAAGAGTCACTGTGCGCGTAGTGGACCAGGATGCTAAACCTATTGATAATGCAAAAATAATTTTGAAATATGTTGCCGATGATTCCATTGTTGAACTTAACGCAGCGAACAATTATTTCTATACTGATCTTAACGGATACACAACTTTTTTGGCAGGAAAAGTCGAAGGAACGGTTTATGCTTACGCAATAAAATATCCTTTCTCAGGAAGTTCTAACCCCAAGGCAATTTCACTAGAAGCAGACAATCTCTTTGACATAACAATGACTTTGGGTTCGGCCACAGTAATAGTTAATGTTGTAGATGATCTTGACGAGAAACTTGACGGAGAAGCCGAACTTTTGCTCGCAAACGGAACAAGCGTTTCAGGAGTTCTTTCAATCGAACAGGGATTTGTTCAGAGCCAAATAAAAGCGGGACAAAGCGTTTACCTTTTGGTAAAAGTTCCAGGATACAACCCTTACTATACTGAAACAACAATGCTTTGGCCGGATCAGACAACTGTGTTTGATGTAAAATTAAAGAAAGACATACTTGAACCTGAAATTGCGCTTGATGGAGATGGAGTATACAACGAGAGCGGAAAAATAGTTCGAACGCTCCAAGCCGGAAAAAAATATTACATGAAATTCAGGATCAGCGCCGATCAGAGTTATGACCAGGTTGCAATGCACTTTAGGGCAGGAAAAGGCGCGCTACTTGAAAACGATTACGTTGAAATTGACACAATAGAAAGCACCGGCGTTACCTCCGAAGTAAAGGGCGCTTCTTACAACCCTGAAAAAGGATACACTTTTGATTCACTATACACTGTTGACGGACCCGCAAAATGGGTTAACTTGCAATGGGAAGATTTCGGGCAATCTATCAGAGCAGTAAAGATATGGTTCAAGGTAAAAAATGATGCTTCGTCCAACAAAGAAGTTCAATTCTATTGGAACGCTGATTTTGATTTAGTAAACAAGCCTGAAGACACAAACAACACCCAGAATTCTCTTTACGACAACACTTACCAATCGGACATTTACCTAATCGGACAGGAAGCCACTTGCGAAGAACCGTTTTGCGTTGCAAACGAATGGTTCTATTCTTCAAAAGAAGATCTTTATTTGCCAAAACCATACGAACTCCACCAAGTTGACGAATACACTTACCATTACCAAATAGTGAATAACTCAAATATTGATTATAGCAAAGCAAAGAAACCACTCTATCTTTCAATCACCCTATTAGGGGAAGAGGGAAAAGAAATCAAGATCAAGAGCTATGTCATCAAGGATCCTCTTGGAACTGTAAGCGGAGGAGAGGCTTCTGAGATAAAGAATGTTTCAATAGGCTCATTTGAAGACAGCGCGGCTATAGATATCACTCTCAAAATACAAGGGATAACAGAGTCAAGCACCTCGCTTGTAACAGAACTCAAATCGGAAGGATCAATATTATTCAGTACCGATACAAGCTTCTCAGTCGTTTCAGACAAGCCACTCTCAGTAAGCGTTGCACCTACATTTGTCACATCAATGGTTGACGAAGAATTATCTGTGACTGTAAAAGATAGCGATGCTGAACCGGTAAACGAAGCGCTTGTCACTGTTTACGCAAAAGAACCCGGATTTGAACAATACGGAGTATATAGTGCACTCACATCAAGAATGGGAATAGCAACTGTATTCACAGGACCCCACTACCCTAACGCAAAAATAATAATCGAAGTTGCAAAAGAAGGATTCTCTGTAGCAAAACTGCAATTAACTGTTTCGGATACCATTGTTGCTTTCGCTCCGACAGCACTTAATTCTACGCTCAATACTATAGACCCTAGAGAAGAGATACTCGAAGTATCCATAGGAAACCTAACACAACACGGACTCGTACTTTTAGGAGTAAACATTGATTCGGAGTTTGAAGGAATAATTAACGAAGAAGCTCTCACATCATACGTTGAACAGTTCGCCGGAACAGAAGTTCCTGCAAACGATGTTGTTGATCTTGATCTTGTAAGAGTAAGACTCGCAAATGATCTCACAACAGATTCTTACATTGAACCAATAGATGTTACGGGCAACCTAATACTTTCTTTTAGCATCCCTGACACGAGTCAAATATATGATGCTACAATACCGCTAAATGTCAGCGTATCTTCTGATGCTAACCCTAGCGCTTCGTGTCTTGTTGTAACCGATGCTACACAAACAAAGACCACGGAAAGAGGACAAGTAAGCTTTTACTTCGAATTACAAAACGCGTGCCAGACAGAAAGCGGAGCCGATATACCTTTAGAAGAACTTTGGGCAACTAGCGGAGGAGAATACTCTGGGATAGCCAACCTCTCAATACAAAGCACTGTTTCGACTAACGGCGGAATGATTGCTCTTGACGGGTCAACTAGAAAAGTAATGAGCGAAATCAATGCCGGCGAAAAATTCATGGGAACACTAACCTATGCTCCCGATACTTCAGAATCCGGAACAACTGTTACAATCCCTCTTACAATCACAGGAAAATTCCAAGGAAACACCATCAACACAAACCCCTCATCTATGAACTTTACAGTAAGCATTGTCAACCTCAAGGAGTGCATGACTATTACTTCTTCTTCAGCGCCTGTAGCGTTTGATGAAACTTCACAGGTAACAATTGATGCTACAAAGTGCCTCGGACAAAATGTTGAAGCATATCTTTGCAAAGGAGATAGCGGATGCTCTGGCGGAGCGGAAGGAAAAATATCACTAAGCAAGAGAATACTTAACCTAAATAATACTTCGGAAACTATTGACGCTTACGGACCATCACTACCTGGAAGTTACGGCGTATCAGTATGGGCAAGAGTAAAAGGAAACACATCATTCTCTTACATCGGAGAAGTTGCAGTTTCATTCAAAGAACCTGATGAAAAATACTTCAAGCTAAGCAAATACGAAGTCAACATTGTAGGAGAAGGATCACAGGACTCAATACTTCTCACAAACTCCGCACTCACACAAGACATCAAAGTAAAAGCTGATTGGTGCGTGTGGGGAACATTTGATGACGACATCTCCTGGATGACTGTTCTTACCGGAGCAACGCTAGGAGCCACTTTAGGAAACATGCTCGGAAAAGCGACCGAAGATAAAGAAACGACGAAGAAGAAAGGAACGGGAAGGGATGACACTAAAGCATCATCAGATAAAACAACTGGTACTACAGATTCATCTACAAGAGAGGGAATGACAGATTCTGAAAAGACATATGCTGCTCAAACAACTCTGGATACGCAAGCAAGTCTGGATTCAGGAAAAACAGGAACCACTTACGAAACTGCCGATGGGGGAAAAATCACTTCAAGCACAGTACCTGCCCCTGAACCAGGAGATGGATTTGTCGAATATGTTAGAGCCAGCGATGGAGGCAATGTATACTTGAACGAAGGAACTACTGTGTTCACAGATTCCAGCGGACACGTAGTTGGTTATCAAGCAACAGATCAAACAAGCCCAACGTTCATAACTAGCTACCGCCAAGTAGATTCATACAGTTCAATAACAACTGGCGATGGAGAACTTTACAACATAACCCAAATAAGCAGCCACACATCCGATGGAGCTGTGGTTCCAGATACAACTTACACAAATTTATACAATCCTTCATCAGACAAAACACTCACAGTCACTTATAATTCTGCAGCAGGAAATGCAGGAACATCCTATGCCGCAGGGACAGCAATAACAAACTATGACAACAGCTGGGGCGGAAATTTAGCCCAACACGTTCCTTTATCGAGTTGGTGGAACAATGTTTGGAGTAGCGGGTCATATGGAGAAAACAGTTCAAGAAGTTCAACAGCCACATCAGGAACTGTAACTCAATCACCAGTCGACGAATTCCTCAAAAACCCAATCAAATTATCTTTCGCCGCATTTAATTCAGGCGCAATACATTTCCCAGGCGCTCCGGTAACTAACCCTTCACTTAACGCAAGTGCGCCAAAAATCGGTCTTGCTACTTACGGAGCCAATTTCTGGTTGACTCTTACAGGAGCTGTTGTTGGCGGAATACTTGCTTATATCGCACAAGAAGCGGAGTGCGATGATGAGTACGATGTTGTTACTTTCACTGATTTCTATATTTTCCTTGCAGGACAAACTCTTACTATTACAGGCACAGGAGATGCTGAAGATACAACAAGAGATGTTCCTAGCGATGCGGGAGCGCTGAGTTTCTCTTTAGACGGAGTAAGTCTTGCGTGGAACTTTGAGAACGCTGATTATTCTAGCGTAGAGAATGTTGCAATAAATTTCACTAATGAAGGATTAAATGATGCTGAAGCGCAGTATGGAACAATGATAATAAATGCTACAACACACCAGCACGGAAACGCTTCAATACCTGGAGTTGAAGGATCATCGACAAGCACTTCAGAAAGCGATAAGGATGTTTTATGCAGAAAGAACACTTTCGGAGAATACTGGATCGGATCAGATGTCAACGATGGTTACTGTACTGACATCAGCGAAGGAACTTTCTCGCAGAAATACCATATAAGGGTAATTAGCGGAGAGCCTGCAGATCAGGAAGCTTACATAAAGAAAGCTAATTCATGCTACACTGGGGTACTCACAGGATCTACAGGAGTAGATGCTGTCCCTAGAGTTAAACTTGATTGGGATTGGCAGAGCATTGATATGGATTCGTGCGATTACGGAAATTCAAACTATATCTACTGTGATGCTACTCAATTTACAATAGCGATGACAAAGAAACTTGCTGCGCTCCAAGAATTCTTCAAAAAGAATCCTACCCTATCTTGTCCTGAGAACCCTACGGATACTGCAAGAGAAGAAGCACTAGAAGAACTCAATACTTCAGAGTACACTGTGCCTACAGGGTATATCGGAGTAAAGAATGTGACTGTTACTGTCGAAGATAATGTTGCCACAGCAATTGTAACTCTAGACAACAAATACGGTTCGGCTTACGAAACCACTCTTACAACAACTCAAAAAGGTGGAGATAGCGAAGAGCCTGACCCTTACATTGATACTTACTCAATACCTGCAGGCGAAAGCACCAGAACTTACGAATACACTATTCCGGCTTATAATGGAACATATTACTTCACAGCAGTAGTTAACGGAGATTATGGTACAAGAAGAGCGATTAGCAGAAGCTTCACTAACAAGGATCCTTCTTATGCAGACAGTTGCTGGATCGCTCCTTCAACTAGAGCTGAAGGCGGACTACCAAGTATATTGTATTACATATCTGCTGATTCAGATGTCGGCTGGACAACAAAGATACCTGATGCTGAAGCGCTTTACAGTGCAATCAATTTCGGCTCTTACTTGATCAAGGACAATTATACCGAAGACTTCTATGACGACTTTGTTAGATATTACCAGGACGAATTCATGGGAGTATTGACAGATGATGAAAGAGATGCACTTGATTATATGGATAGCGGAAAGTACTCACTCGTAAAGAGATTCTCAGGAAACGGAAACTCTTCAGGAGACACTGAAGTACAAGCAGGACTCTACGATGTGTGGCTCAACATGGATTTCAACGAACAGGGCGGAGATTATGAAAACTTTGTATTCCTAACGGATCCGGTAGAAGATAGTGCAAGTACAGAAGCAAGCGTATTACTAATAAAAGTTCCAACAACTAACTCGCCATTCTACAACTTACCAATAGATGGAGAAGTTGGATATGATACTGGAAGAGAAGGATACGGATCGGCTTATACTAATGAAGGAGAGGATGAGGTAAGCTTCAACAACGGAACAGAAACTTTCGAGAAGGCTTCAAGTAACGCCATGGTTACTGTTACTACTCAGACAAATAACGCTGCAAGCTATGAGACGGCAAACGTTAGCATTGCTACAAGAGGAGTGCTCGCAGCAATATCATCTTCCTCAAGCGGAGCAGAAATATTGTTTACTCCAAATTATGCGACTCCTGTAATACTGAAATATTCCCTTGACGGAACTAGCGGTTACACTGGAATCGAAGCCCAAGAAAACGACACCCCTATAACTGATGTAAGTAACCTTTCCTACTGGACAGGCGCTGCAAAGAGCAAGGACTTCTACGGACAAAGCGCAGTAGATGTTTACTACAATACTCCTGACAGCATACTTGATGTTGGAGACAATGCTTACGGATTCACTTGGACCGATGCGACCGTTAGCGGAACAATGTATCTTAAGACATTCATTTACGTTCCAACAGCAGGAGCATACAAGCTTGTTTCAAAGGAAGGAAGCACAGCAATATGGACCGCTGATAATGATTTTACTTCGCTCGCCCCTCTCACAGGAATTGGCGGAATGCAATACAACAGCGCGACAGACATGTCAATGATTGAAACTATTGACGATTTGTTCACTGCAGTAGAGAACGGAGACGTGTGTGTTTCAGGCGACGGAAGCAATATGAGCTTCTGGTGGAACCCCGCTGTTCTTGAAAATAGCCCTGGAAACAATGACAGTCTCGCAAACAAGGAACTTGGTTTAGCCGGAAGCTAAAATTTTGCCACACTTCGTCCCAAAAGAAAACAAAGGGAAAACTCTTTTATATTCGAAATGACCTTAGTTTGACATGCTCCCTTACTTAGTGACACAAGGATTTTTGTCGTTATTGTTCTTAGAGGACTTGTTCGGCGACATGACTGTTGTTCTAAAAATTTTTACCCTAATGGCAATCATATCTTACATCACAAATCACTTGGGAAAAGGGCCAATTGCTCTTATCATAATTACAGTAATTTCTTCGTTTATAATATTCGATTTCTTCGCGTTGTTCGGGGGAATTTACATACTCTATATTCTCTTAGGAATGGGATTGACTGGAGTAATAATCGATATATTCTTTGTTACCCCTATGGCTCCGCCTAAAGGCCAGGAAGGTGGCGGCGCACCCAGCGGAGAACCAATTTCTAATGGGAAAGATTTCACTGAACGACAGGCGCACTACATGAGCATGATGCGAGGCGGAAAGAGATAAACACATAAACTAGGACAAGTAAAGCTGCAGCTTTACTGTTCCCGCAAAAGCATAAAGCTTTTGCTTGGACAAAAATAAGGTTTGATTTTTATGAATGAAAAAGGAAATTTGCTGGTAATAATACTTTTCGTAATGGTGGGGCTCATATTCCTCCTGCCTGTGCTGATGTATGTTTTCCCGCCGCTTGACATCATTGTAAGAATAATTTTGGTTTTCTCAATCTTCATGACAGTTAGAGGATACATGGGAAACGGAATACTCACCATAATAATATCAGCAATACTAATCTATTTTCTCGTATTCAAATGGTGGTGGATAGGAGCAAGCGGATTCTTCGCAATGACCCTCTTAAGCCTAGGATTCTTCGGAATAGTAGTATGGGGCACAAGCAAAATCATCCCCCAGCACTGAAAATAACCCTTTTTTGGGCAATAAGAAAGGGAAGATTATTATAAAGGAAAAGCGATTTATCTTATAGAGAGAAACAAGTACGGGTGAAAAAATGGCTTTTGATTTTGACGCAGCAATAGCCGGAGACGACATGCTAATGAGCATCGCCCTTGTCTTGTTCATAATATACTTCTTATGGTTCTTTTCGTGGGGAAAAAAACAGCTTGGGACAAGGCTCGGCCTGCTCCTTGCGCTCGTATTCATGTACCTCACTTTCTTCACTTACCCCGAACTAATATGGGTGCCAGTAATATTATTCATAATGACAACGTTTGGAAAGGATTTATTGGAAAAAATCCCAAAACCAGCCTGATATTTGCTTTTGAAATGGTGATACTATGGACATGCTAACTTTCTTAATATCAATAACCCTCTTGGCTGTTGTAATACAAATAGGGGAATTTTGGATGGTAATGGGCGCCACCATGATACTCGTAGTTGCGGCAAAAGATGTTAAGATGGGAATGTTCCTTATATTTTCAGTAGTCCTACTGTATTTCATCAACGGAATGGGGATGAGGGATTACTGGATGTTTGCAGCGCTCGGCCTACTTGTACTCGGATACTTACTCGGACTTGGAAAAGAAGAAGCGCCGGTTGATCCTTACGCAGGACTCCTTGGCGGAGCCGGAATGGGAATGGGCTAAGGTGAGGCAATGAACTATTACTCAGTAATAGCCTGCCTACTCCTAGGATTTTTGCTTGTTTACACTGGACCCGAAGTATTGGGTTTTGGGTTTTTGATACTTGGAATAATTCTTTTCTTTTATAGCCCCGGAAAGAAATTGTTTAAGGAAGCAAAAAAAGAAGCTGAAAAAGCACCAGGATCTTTCCCTGAAGGCAAACTAAAAGAATACACAATCACCGCTGGCAAAAAGACTGCAGAATACCTTGCTCCGAAAAAAGGAACAGCGACAAACTCAAGGGACTTTTTGCACAAGATGCCAAAAGTTGCAGGGAATGTGTTCGCTGAAATAGACAAACTGTTCAAATGAGCACAAAAAAAATAAAAAAGCAAAAACTAGGATAAAAAAACTACTTCTTTAGTTCAAGATCAACTAATATCTTTCGATCAGTTTCAAGAATCTTTTTCATCAAATCAAGGCAGGCGTTCATCCCGGCATTTGTTTCATCAAGCTGTTTTTGCAGTTCAGCAAGCCTATAATCGGCAGAACCTGAAAGAGTGGATGTGGCAGGAGCTGGAGCGCTTGCCACCGATTGTTTTACTTCTTGCATCTGTTGGGAAACTTCGTCAATCTTGTTGTTCTGCATGTCTAAAACATTCTGGGTTGTTGTTGCGTGAAGCTCAAGCGCCTCGGCTTGTGTTGCAACCTCGTTTTTCATTGTGTCCATTTGTTGAACAACAGCAGGATGAATTTCAGCAGGAATAGCAGAGGGAGGGGCAGAAGGATTCTTTATCCGGGCGACATTAGCCCTTGAAGTAGCCTCGTCAATCCCTGAATCCTTAAGAGTGCTTACAATTGTTTCATCATCGATGCCGGCATCAAGCATTCTCTTGATCGTGTCATCAATTATTTGGGAACTTAGTGCCACTCAAAATCACTT
>ERZ1292640.296-Hain-H43-02um-R1-296-length-40162-cov-7_pt2 | contig 34774 bp, 36 predicted proteins | sample MGYA00564404_ERZ1292640 | MGnify/ENA primary metagenome ERZ1292640 (study PRJEB36523, sample SAMEA6512636) | groundwater metagenome | collected 2019-01-08 | study: AquaDiva: Metagenomics assemblies of 32 groundwater samples | reverse complement strand
AAGGACGGCCAGCCGGTACCGGAATCAAATTTTGCATCGGATGAAAACAGCGGATTGCCACAGGCTTTGCATTCGTAGGTACCGTCCGCTTTCTCGTGTACGTACTCACCTGTGAAGGGCCGCTCGGTCCCCTTATCGCGGAGGACATCGTACTCCTCGGGCGTCAGGACTTTCTTGAACCCGTCCTCACCTTCGGGCAACGGTTTCTGTGCCATCCCGGAATTATATCAAAGTTATCCCTGACGACGGGAACGTGAGCGCTCTATCTCGGTAAGAGCTTGCTTCCTGAGGCGCACGGAGGTCGGCGTAATCTCCAGATATTCGTCTTCGGCCATCACTTCAAGCCCGCGCTCGATGGTGAGTTCAAAGGCGGGTATGAGGTTGATGGCCTCGTCGGCACCGCGCGAGCGCATGTTGGTGAGCTGTTTTCCCTTGGTCGGATTGACCATCATTTCCTCCCCTTTCGAAGTGTTCCCGATGACCATGCCTTCGTATACCTCCGCAGCCGGACTGATGTAGAGGACGCCGCGCTCCTGCAGATTCCACAGCGAGAAGCCGAGTGCTTTGCCCGCAGCCATGGATATCATCGAGCCGACTTGTTTGCGCTTGATTTCGCCCGCGTGCGGCTTGAATCCGACGACGCGCGAGGAGAGAATACCCTCACCCTTTGTGTCGAGCACAAATTGGCTCCGATAGCCGAGGAGACCGCGTGTCGGACCCTCGAAGATGAGCCGCACCTGATTCTCGTGGATTTTGAGGTCACTCATGACAAATTTCCGGGTACCGAGGCGCTCAATGATAGCTCCCTGATACACGCTTGGCGTATCAATAATGACTTCTTCGTAGGGCTCCAGCTTCCTGCCCTCTTCCTCGTGGAAGATGACCTGCGGTTGTGAGACCTGCATTTCGAAACCCTCGCGGCGCATATTCTCGAGAAGTATCGCGATGTGAAGCTCGCCGCGGCCCGAGACGTGCGACACGTCACCCGAGTCGAAATCCACTTTGAGCCCGACGTTGACCTCAAGCTCGCGCTCAAGCCTGTCGCGTATCTGCCGCGACGTTACGAATTTGCCTTCGCGGCCGGCGAAGGGAGAATTATTAACGAGGAAATTGAGGGTGATGGTCGGCTCATCGATAGCGATGGCCGGAAGCGGCTCGACCTCCGCGCTCGTAGTGATTGTTTCCCCGATGTAGATTTCGGGGATGCCCGCTATCATACCGATATCACCGGCTACGATTTCGCTTGACTCCACTTTGTGCAATCCGCGAAATGTGAACATCTTGGTTATTTTGCCTGTATGCGTCTCTCCGCCCACTTTCTTCACGAACACGGCATCACCCGTTCTAAGCACTCCCTCATATGCCCGCACAATCGCCAAACGTCCCAAGAAATTATCGTAGCCAAGATTGAAGGGTTGCAGGCGCGCGGACTTCAGAAGAGATTCCGGACTCGAAGCCGGAGGCACGTGCGCGAGAATAGCATCGAGAAGCGGAGTAAGGTCCGTGGATTCGTCCGTGAGCTTGAGCTTGGCGATACCTTGGCGGCCGATGGAATATACGATGGGAAAATTCGCCTGCTCATCCGAGGCGCCGAGCTCAAGGAACAATTCAAGTACCTGCTCTTCCGTGCGCGCGGGGTTCGCCGCGGGCTTATCAATTTTGTTGATGACGACTATCGGCTTGATGCCGAGTTCGAGCGACTTCTTGAGTACAAAGCGCGTTTGCGGCATCGGACCTTCTTGCGCGTCGACGACGAGCAAGACGGAATCAATGCTCCGCAATACTCGCTCGACTTCGCTGCCAAAATCCGCGTGGCCCGGAGTATCAACGATATTTATCTTTGTATCCTTATAGAAAACCGCCGCATTTTTGGAGTAGATGGTAATACCACGCTCGAGTTCGAGCGCGTTGCTGTCCATCGAGACTCCCTCCTCGCCGACACCGGTCTGCTTCAAAAGCGCGTCGGTGAGCGTGGTCTTGCCGTGGTCGACGTGGGCTATTATCGCAATGTTTCGTATTTCCATAGTAGCGAAAGCAAAAATGCCCCGAAGCCGAGGCACCGTGGCTCAATTGTGCCCTATTTGCGGGCTTCCGTCAATGACGTGCGTTAGAGTTGCGGGTCGATGGCGCTCTTGAAACTCGAAATCTCGGCTGCGCCCGGAATGAGCGTCTTGCCCGTGATGAATCCGGGAGTACCGCTAATACCGAAGTTGCCGCCTTCCACACGATCGGCATCTATCTCGGCCTGGTACTTCGCGCGATTTGCCGCGACATCCGCTTTGACCTTGGCCGCGTCCATCCCCGAAATCTTGCCGATGAGCGCCACGATGCTCGCTTCGTCTCCGAAGCCGCCGTGCTCTTCGTCTTGCGCGCGGAACATCGCCTCGTGCCATTCGTAGAACTTACCGGGGTACAGATTCCAGACCGCGTTTTCGTACAAGCCGGCGGTCGTCGAGTCCTCGCTCAAGAATGCAAAGTCTTTGAAAACGATTTTGACCTTGCCCGTGTCAACGTACTCCTTTATGAGTATTGGCATCGCGGGCTCAATCGGTATTTGCGGTATGCCGCCCACATCCACGGCTTTGCAGTAGGGGCATTGATAATCAAACCAGTAAGCGAGCACGACTTTCGCGTCCGCCTTGCCGATGTACGGGTCGTCAGCGATGTTCACATCTTTGATATCCACGGCGACGGCGGGAGGCTGTGTACCGCCTTGCCCGAGCGAGCCGCTTTTTGCGAGACCGAAATAGAGACCGCCGCCGACGAGCAAGCCAGCGATGATGATAGAGGCCGGGAGGATAAGCGCCGAACGGTCTGTGGTCGGTGTCATAGTCTGAACATTCTACACCATCGCCCGTAAGTGCAACTTTGTATTATGGGGAGAACCTAACTCACCCTCCCGCAAGCATTTCGTTCATTTTGGCCCGTGTCCTGGGGCCGACCTGGCCGTACCCGACGACGCCCGGCTTTGCGATACCGTATTTCACCTGGAATTTCTGCACCGCGCGCATCGTGAGCGCACCGTAGCGGGTAGTTTCGGCACCCGGCGCACCAACGCCGCTTTGTGCGATGCGCGTCGCGCTGTCGGAATTGAGCAAACGCTGAACTGTGCGAACCTCTTCCGCGACGCTTCCCACGCGAAGCGTGCGCGTCAGCTTCGCCGCGATGACCCTCGGTGGTGGCGCAGGTGCCGCCGATGTATCTTTGACGGCAACTCCCGCGAGGACACCCCAGGTCGCGGGGTCCTGCCCGCCGTCGAGTTTGAATATCGAAATGCCGCGAACGCCGAGCCGCCGCGCAAGATCTATTTTTTGCTGCATGGACTGCGCGTCCGGCCAGTCCAACAGACGATACGAAAGATTGGAATTGTTCTGTGTCGCGTAGGCGCTCGCGGTCGCAGCGGCGAGGTTGCCCAGTACGCCCTGTGAGAACGGGGCCGTCGAGGTCGGCAGGTTCGTGAAATAGGTGAAGTACATCTCCCCCGAGGAATTGCGTATGGGATTAATCCCGCGCTCCTGCGCGAGCGGCAGCGCGTATCCCGGATTGAATGCCCAAAGTATCTCGTATACATGCTCGTTGCCCGAATAGGTCGTCACGACATACTCATAGCCGTAGGTGGGCACGCCGATGAGCATCTTGGACTTATCGATATCCTTTGACATAAAATTTACGACCTTTTCCACCCAGCGCGCGTCCGCAACAGGCGCGTGGAGCTCGCCCGTCGCCTCGACTTCGGCGGCGAGCTTGCGGTCGATGCGCTGCTGGTCATACGCCATGATGCGCACGCGGTCGCAGTGTGTGTTGATTGCGGGAAGGTCGTTCGAGAACATGCCCGCATCGGCGGGAACAGACGTCCCGTAGTACCGGTCGTCATTGGATATGCGCGATTCAATGGTGCACATGAGCCACTTCGTACCGAGGCGCTGTTTCAGCGCCTTCAGGAACGCGGAAAAATGGTCTTTCGTTTTGGCGTATTTAAATTCAAAGTCGATGTCGATACCGTCGTAGCCGCGCGCCTGTACGAGCGTGACTATCTCCTCTATCAGCTTGTTGCGCAGAGTTTCGTCACTCAAAACCTTGTGCATGGTTTCGCGGTCTCCCGACATGAGGGTCGGTATCACCCGGACGCCCTTGGCTTTTGCCTGCGCATTGAAAGAAGTCCAGAGACTCTCGTCTGCGGGGGTACCGTTGTCAAAAAGCGTGCCGTCGCCCCGCAGCGAAAACACAAACGGGTTGACCTCCGTGAGCTTATCCAAATGCGGCAAGGTATCTGCCGTCCCGGTGGCGACGCGCCAGTACGGTATCCAACCCGTTACCTCAAGCTGCGTGTCCGCCGCAGAAACGGAGAGCGGGAGCGCAAAAATAAGCGCACAAAAAAAGGCCAAAGAATATCTCATACCCATATGACGTCCCAGTATATCAAAGACTTACTGGAGCATGTTTGAAAACCTGCACCGCGGGGCGAGCTCCTCCACGGTCGCTATCTGGCACTGCTGTGCCAGCGCTCAGTCTCGGCGCCGTCGCGCCTGCGAAGACCGCGGAGAAGCCCGCCCCTTGCTCCGGTTAAACACTTTCAAACATGCTCTAGTGCGCTGCTTAGTACCACGTCTCTTCGCCGTTACCCGTGAGCGGGAGTGTGGGGCCGAGATATTTCGGCTGGCGGTCAGTGAAAACGTTTACAATGGCTTTGATAGATGCCGGGATCTCCCGGAAATAATCGTACGGGGAATGTTCTCCCCCTTCTGCTACCACACCGTATGCCTCGAGGCCCAAATGCCGCGCTATCCAGAGAGCGCGCGGCAGATGGAAATCCTGGGTGACGATAGTAAGCGAATGCGCGAGGAAGACCTCGCGCGCGCGGTACATGCTGCTGTAGGTATCAAAACCCGCATGGTCGAGAAAAATATCCTGCGGCTCGATGCCCGCACCAAGTAAGTACTTGCGCACGGGCGTCACCTCGTCGTGCGAGAGTGCCCCGTTATCCCCCGTCACAAGAATCTTAGAAACTTTGCCCTCTTTGTAAAGCTCGATGGCGGCGTCCGCGCGCTCGGCAAGTATCGGCGAGGGCCTACCGCGGTAGACGGACGCGCCTAATATCATGGCGACTTCAGTATTTGGCACGTCACTTACCAACGGCTCAATATAAGCGGCTACGACGAGGCGCATTACGATAGGCAACATCATCGCGAGTGCGATGACGCCGAGCGCGACGACGAATGCGATCCCGTAATACCTGCGGACAAAGCGCATAGACGCCTAGTATGCCCTGAGAGCGGCTCTTATGCGAGTTGCGCCGGACCGCGACCTTGCCGTACGGCGTTTAATTGGTGACCGTAAAGTAAAGCGTCTGCGATGTACCGTTGCCGTTCGCTATTGAGACGGGATACGCGCCGGGGGTGACCTGTATCGCCTGCATGGTGCAGACCGACGCCATCGGGTCGCACGGGCTCATCCATGCGGGGATGGTGAAGTACATCTGAGTGCCGTTGTTGAACGACGAGACGTTGCGCGAACCGCCCTGCCCGAAGCGTACGACGTTGTCATACGGGACAAAGCCCGTACCCGTGAGGAGGATTTGCGTACCCACGCGACCGGAGGTCGGCGAAAGTGATGAGAGCGCGACGTTGCCGTAGGTGCCGCTACCCGAGACGTTGACCGTTGCGGTCGCCGTATTTTGCTGACCCGCGTTGTTGGCTACGGTGAACACGACGTTGTATGTGCCCGCTGTGTTGTAGGTGTGTGTAAAGGTGAGCGTGTTCGTTCCCGAATAACTCGTTTGCGACGGAGCGATGGTCGAGTACGTCCCCTCGTCACCCCAGCGGACGGACGTCGTCATGTAGGTGTTGTTCTGATTGTTGACCACGATGGTCCACGTGCCACTCTGGCCTGTGGTGAGCGATGTCGGACCATTGACGCTCGAGATGGTCGGCGCTCCGTAAGAGCCGCCGGTCGAGGTCACCGAGAAGGTGACGCTGTTGCTCGTGTAGCCCGCGAAGTTCGAGACCGATACATTGTACGTGCCCACCGTCACGAACTGCGACGACGGCCCTGAAAGCTGGGACGGAACCGTAAACGTGATAGTGCGGCCGTCAAAGGAGCTCATGCCCGTCACGACTCCCCCGCCGAAGCGTACGGTGTTGCCTGTGGGGCTGAAGCCTGAGCCGTGAATCGTCACCGAGGAGCCGACTGCGCCCGAGGTCGGATTGAGGTAGTTGATGTAGGGAGTGTTTACATTCGGCGGGCAGTAGGTCGTGTTGTACGTACCGTACGAATACGGGTAGTTACATGCGGAGTAGCTGGCGATAACGTTGAACGTGAGTGTGTTGCTCGTGCCGCGCGAATTGGTGACGTAGACGCCGACACCGCCCGGCATCACACCACCCGGTACCGTCACGATGAGTGACAAGCCGTTCGCCGATGCGACATTGGCGACCGGCTGGCTGCCGAAGTACACGGTGTTGTTGTAATAATCGAGATTGGTTCCGTAGATGGTGAGGCTTGTCCCCGGCTCGCCCGAAACGGGTGAGAGCGAGGTGAGCGATACGCCGTAGCCGTAGTTGTTCTGATTGTTGCCCTGGCCGGGCAGGCAGGTGTACGGATACGTGTAGTAACAATTCGTGTTGTTGTTGTAGTTGTAATTATTGTTGTAATTGTAGTTGTAGTTCGGGAATGCGGAGTAGGTGTACGGATATTGGTTGTAATTATTATTGTTGTATACAGAACCGCCGCCCTGGCCGGGCAGGCACGTCACCCGCGCGATAGCCGCACGAGTCGCGGCATCGACGGCTCCCGTCACAGGCAAACCCTCTTCCGTCTGGAAGTTGCGCACTGCGACCTGCGTCGCAAGCCGGAAATTTCCGGTAATCATCCAGCTTCCCCCGCCCGGATAGTTGCGGCTCACGAGAAAGGTCTGGAGCAGTCGTACCTGGCTTCCCGATGAACCATAGGAAAGGTCGCTTACGAGGTTGACGCATGCCCCCGTGTAAGGCTGCTGGTAAGTCGTTCCGTAATTATAGGAGGGGTAATAGCTCTGGGCGGAGGCCACATTGGCACCGAGCGCGACGACGGCTACAAGCGAGGAAACGAGCCCAGCACTGAAAGGTGACATTGCGGCTTTTGCATCGCCATTGTTTTGAGGACCAAAAGCACGTTTGTTGTTAGACATAATTCCTTCACTCTCTCGGACGGAGCCGCGCGATGCTATGTCACCTTCTAGTGACTGGGCGAGTATTTTGTTCATAAAAGTGGCTAATTTATGGCTTAAAGGCTTGACGTATTAGTAATATTGAGGGCTAATGCAGCCATCATGCACCTAGCCCGTTTTTAATGCAAGCTCCCGCTTTTCTTACAGCTTTGCTGTTAGAAATAGCGCAGTCCCCTTGGGGGATATGGCATTTTTTGGATTCACCTCCGGAAAATCTTCAAATGGTCGGTGAGGAGAAGGACGCCGAGAATGAGCGGAATGACTGAGGCGAGCTGCCAGACGTTCGGCGCTTGATCCAGAATAATCCACGCGAAAAGGAGCGTGACGAGCGGCCCAAAGCTGCCGAGTGCCTGCGCTTTGGTGACGGACAGGCGGTGTATTGCCTCCACCCAGAAGATCTTACAGAATCCAAAAATAAGAATGCCGTTCGCGGCTAAAAACAGGAGGCTTCCCGATACGTCGCTCACCGCCGCCTGCTGACCGAAGACGGATGCAAAAAGAAAGATGACGGGAACCGCAAGGATGCTTCGCAAGAACAAAATGGTTTCGCTCGACGCGATAAGCCGCGCGCGCTGTTGAAAGAGATTCCCGACGGGTGCACATGCGGTTGCGCCGAGAATGAGCAAGTCCCCCACATTGATGCCTGAGAAGTCACGCGCCAGCACGGTAAGCGCACCGATGACCATCAGTAACGAGCCGACTTTGTAGCTGAACGATATGCCCTCACCCCGCAACACATTAAAAAATACGAAGGTCGTAAAGACCTCGAACAGCGCGATGATCGCGGCGTTTCCCGGAAGTGTATGTGCGAGTCCCAGAAAGAAAAGTCCGTAGAACAAAATGCTGATAAACAGGGTGACAAAAAAGATGTCCTTCCATAGGCGCACATCGCGGAGTTCGCCCCATCGTTTCTTGTACGTTACGACCCCGCCAAAGAAAAGTGCGGCGATAAGGGTGCTCCAGCCAAGCGAAACGAGGCTCGGCAGCATCGCATACGACAAAACCGTTATTATGGGAAAAAGTGCTCCAAGGAATGTCGCGGAGAATATAAACCATTCGCCCTTTCGTGTCTCCGACAACGCCATCGGGTCAGTATAACAATGCTAGCGAGAGAAACGGCGGGGGCCACGTGAGGGGCCGCGGGATGGTGCTCGCGACGATGATGCTCTACGCGGGCGGCTGCCGAATCCGGAGCCACCTCGGGGCGTATAGCCTCCCGGCTGCGGGCGGCTGAATCGGCGCGGGCGGTCGTCGTCTACGTATGGTTGGGCAGCGCGGGCGGGAGGAAGTGCGGGAAGTACTGAAATAGGTACGGTCTTTCTGATGAGGTTTTCAATGTCGCGTATCTCGCGCTTTTGGTGCGGCTCGGCAAATGAGATGGCGTGGCCTTCGGCGCCCGCGCGTGCGGTGCGACCGATGCGGTGGACGTAATCCGCCGAGTCCATAGGAAGATCATAGTTGATGACGAGCTCTATCCCCTTCACGTCGATACCGCGCGATGCGATATCTGTGGCGACGAGTACGCGATACTTTCCGTTTTTAAACCCTTCCAAAGCTTCACGCCGCTGCGAGAGCGAACGGTTGCCGTGAATCTCCGCCGCCGTGTGTCCCATCGAAGCGACGGTGCGCATGATGCGCTTCGCGCCGTGTTTGGTGCGGGAGAATACGAGCGTCGAGCCGGCATAATCACTGAGGACCTTCTCCAAGAGACGCGACTTCTCTTCTTTGCGCACGATGAAAAATTCCTGTGTGACTTTTGCCACCGTCGTACCCGCGGGAGCGACTTCAATGCGCAACGGCAGTGTCATGTGCTGGGTGGCAAGTTGCATGATTTCTTTTGAGAGCGTCGCGGAAAAAAGCATCGTCTGACGCTTGGTCGGTGCCGCCGCGATTATCTTTTTCACCTGCGGCCAGAAGCCCATGTCGAGCATGCGGTCCGCCTCGTCGAGAATGAGGACTTCGACCATGTCGAGCTTGAGTGTTTTTTGAGCGAGGTGGTCGAGTAAGCGGCCTGGGGTGGCGATGATGACGTGCGGGTCGCGGCGAAGCGAGGAAATCTGCATGCCCATCGAAGCGCCTCCGATAAATACGGTGGTGCGTAGACCCAAAGGGCGTGCGACCTTGGCGAGCGTCTCGTCTACCTGGAGCGCGAGCTCACGCGTAGGCACGAGAATGAGCCCGCGGCCCTCTCCCGCGGCGAGCCGCTGTAAGAGCGGGATGCCGAATGCGAGTGTCTTGCCGGTACCCGTCTGCGCGACGCCGACGACGTCTTTGCCCGATACTCCTTCGGGAATAGCGCGGTACTGAATGGGTGTCGGAGTGGTGAAATTGAGCTTAGCGAGTATGTCTAAAATGTTCGGTGAAATGCCGAGACCATTGAACGTATGCCCCGCACTGAAAGAGGCCATTGCGGCTCCCGCATCGCCACTGTTTTGGGAATGAATAGTACGTTTGTTGTTAATCATGATTCTGTTGGTTACCTCGAATGCAGCCGCGCGATGCTATGCCCTCTTCTAGTGACGGGGTATGCTCCTGCGTGTGCAGGGCGGAAGAAGAAGTCATTGCAATATGCCTGGAGGCCTGAATTAAGATATGAGGATACCACTAAAATCCCTATATTGCAAGTCTCTTTTTTCATAATGGCGTGTCGCGAGAAAATTCCGCCGCCCCCATTATTGAGTTTCTTTTACTTACCGAAATTTCGCATGTCTTCGATTACAGCGAGAAGTTGTTTGAATTTTTGCGGCAACGGCGGATGTGCCAGACTAAACGAAAAATCTTGCACACCATCACCGTCGAGATCGTATGAGATTGGGCCGAGGTCGCCGGATTCTGTCATCGGAAGTGTGCCGGCGGAGTAGGGCGTGGTAGGAATCGACACCCTCGCAACGCTGCACCCGTTGCCCTCTCCGTTGATTTTTAACTCTATTCCTCCGTATGATTTCCCGATAATTTCTATCTTTCCGTTTACATTTTCTTCGATCACAAGACCATAGCCGGAACCTCCGAAATCGAGTGAGGAAACGCCGTACGCACCCTCTTCGACAGGTGCGACATAAAAACCGGGAATCATCGGCAACGGCCCCGTATGACCTCCTCTCGAATCATACGCATGAAGATTGGCGAACTCGTCATCTCCACTTATGTATATGCCGGAGGCTGGCGTGAGGGTTCTTCCTGAGTCTGTAGGCGGCGATGCTATTTCGCCGTTGTTCTTTTCGCATGTATCTTGCAGTGTAGGGTAAGAGGCGTTTGTGTCAAAAAATGCCCCTTTACGCAACTCCGTGAGCAGCACAGCTCGCCGCGTTTTTGCCGCGCCCGTAAGGGGCGGGGGTTGGGGTTTCGGTACTTTAATCGAATTTAATGTGGATTTATCAAAAGTAAATGTCTGCAAGATTTCTTGTGATAGTGTTCGCATTCGCTCAAGGTATCGTTTGCCGACAGCGCCGCTTCTGGGAAAAAATGTGTCCGTAGACGGAGCGAGGTAGCTCGTACGGTAAACCATTTTCTCTTTTTGCACGAAAGTTTCTATGCGTGTGTAACGAGGACTACCCTGACCTTTCGGACCTTCGATGGTTCGCGTTATACGATACCCCGATACGTTTCCAAATGTGGTCGGTGTAATGCGCTCGGACAAAATCTTCTCCTTGCGATTGCCTCGATCCTCTTTCTGTAAATATCCTTGTGCCCACGCCTTCAGATTGGCTGCCGTCGACGTCGCGGAATCAATCGCGGCAATACTCAAACCGGCAAACAGACCAATGTTGTGTATATCTTTAGAAAGTTTCTCGGTCGTGCTCGCGTCAGTGGAAATAATTGTCGAGGGAAAATAAAAAAATACCTGGAATTTCTCATCATCGCCCCACAGTGCGCCAACCTCTTTGTATGGATATTTGAGAGAGAATCCCAATGCACTGGAAACGACTCCCCAGTCTTTGTATTTCGAAGGAGTCGCGGCCGTAGAGGCAACGGCGGCGAACTGCGAATCCGGAGATGTAGATCGTAAAGGATCAAGAACGAGTAGGGAGACAACGAGGAAACCCAGAAGGATGGAGAGTGGAAAAATATTTCTCTGCCCAATCGGCATATGGTTTTAATTTTGCTTTCTTTCTCTGCGCTCGCGAATTGCGGTCCCGATGATGATGGCAAAAGATACCAGAAAATAGAGCCCGTATAACAGTGGCAGAAGAATCAGGCCGGGATGGAAACCAACCACTCCCACCCCGCCCCCACCTCTCATGCGACCAATAATGAATGTGAGGGTGAGAACGATGGGGATTGCGAAAAGTGCAAACCACTTCCAACGATCAAATACGCGATCAGCTAGAAAAAAAAGGGTTAGAAGGCAAGGCGTCGTTAGTATTATCAGAGCAAGGCCGGTAACTGCAACGTCAGCCGAGAACTCCCTGCCAACAAAGCAACTCGAATCATACGTAAAGAAGGTGGATATCCGGCACCAGAAGAAAGTCACCAGCTGGTGGAAGGAGAAAAGCAAAAGTAGCGCAATAACCACGCCAATAGAAAATCTTTTTCTTGTTAGGTAGCTCATACTAAAGATCTTGTCCATTGATATAACTCAACGAAGAATCTTACGATAGCGTTTATAAGGACATCGTACCACGCCACTGCTTCTGCGGCTGCGGCGACCTGTGGTTGCTCAACCACGGGTTCGATGATGTCCGACTCTGTCTCTTGAGTGTTGGTGTCGGGTTTAACAGCAGGTGCAGTGACTGTTTTGGCCACAATGACCTTCGGATGTACTTCTTGCGGAGAAGTCGCGACTTCCACTGACGACGTCGCCGTTGTTATTGTTTCCGGCGTACTCGTAGAAGTTGAAGTCGTCGTTGCAGTGAAGGCGATGATTGGCCCATTCCCTCCTCCGCCTCCACCTCCGGGTTGTGGTTGCGGCACCGGTGTCCCCGACACCTCCTCCTCATCGGCGACAAAGTCTTCGTACATCACAATCCCGCCTGTAGGAAGCTCGACGTCCGTTTCCCCGTCGCCGTCGTAATCGATTGCAAGATTGCCTGCCGACGCGAGGGTGCCGTCAGCAAAGGAAAGGCTTGCGACCGTATTTGCTGTGGAAGGAACACCTATGAAGGTTGTGGAATCTGCCAGCGTACCGCCTCTGTATTCTTCCACCTCTAGCGCAAACGTGCCCGTAGCGACGCCATTGAGCGTCAGGGTCGGATTGGAATCCGAAGGCACGGTCATTACCTGCACTTCGCCGTATTCTGCATACGTGGCGCCGGGAATAGTCGCGACATCTGCATTAATCGTGTTGCCGCTTGAACCTGTGACAGAGAGAGCGAGCGGTGAATGGAGCACAAACCGAAGGTGGTTAGTATTTGTGAAAGTTGGGGCCGAGGACGAGATGTTTTCAGGAAGCAGTATGGAAGTTTCCTCAATCAGATTCTCGAAAATGAACGTGCGAAGTTCTTGTACTTCAAGAATATTTTTATGATTCTTGCGTATAATACTAGGAACCGATACCCCTAGGATTTGGTTGTGATTATCCAAATCCACCCACCATCTTTTTACATTCTCCGACTCACTCATCGCAAGCGCACTCGGCACGACGACCGTACCGTCGCCATCGACGACCTCGTTCGGCGTATAGGAAATACGATCTTCATACGAGGTGCAAATCGGCCTATTGAAAGAAATGACCACATTGGTACATTCCCGCACCGTCTTGTACGTGATTCCGGCAAGTGTATTTTCACCAATCCCCGCAATCTGATGGACGGTGATACCCGTCGGAGCCTGCCACGACGACCCGATGAGGGCTTTCAACTCTTCGGCCGCATTGAGGAGGGATTCTCTTCCGACCGCCGGACTCGCGGTATCGTCATATGCGGGTTGCGTGCGCCCCTCCTCTCCGGCCAGAAAACTGTGTAGCTCTTCCGCATTGCCCACCGCGATCCCATATGCATCGATATACGCCTGGGTCGCACTGCCTGCATCAAACGTGATGAGAGGCGTCGTGATGGATGCGCCCGCGTTTTGATAATAGTCAGAATCCGGCAAGAGTTGATATATCAGCGGCGCGGTATTCGCAAAATCGCGCGCACGTTCGTCCGACAAGACAAAAGGTATGCCGGTATCGAAGCCGTGCAAGAGAGCCCCGACAGCTTTTGGTGTACCTATTTGTGGCACACCCACCAGAATCAGCCGGTCAACGAGCTCCGGGGCTTCATCCCCTAGCCTGCTGATGAGCGCCTTCGCGACGAGTCCGCCATTGGAGTGCCCGATGACCGTCACCTTACCGGTGCGCGAATCTGCCGCGAGTCTGCGAAGCTCCTGCTCGATGTACGGAGTACTTGTTGCACGACTATAGTAGACTCCCCCGGTGGACTCCTCCTTGCCGTTCTCGAGAATGTCGGGTATCGCAAGACGCCAGTCGTACGGCACGGCAGCATAATCTGCTATTGTTCCGTCTGCTTTTTTCTGTGCCAGATCCTCTAAGAAGGAGTCATAGATTGGAACGTTTATGACCGGAGCGGCGGTAAAAACATCTATCACATTTTTTGCGTAGACGCCTTCGCTTTCGCTTGCGCCGTTCTCGTCAAGGTACAAACGCCGGACCTGTTCATCGGCACCATCCCATAACTGCTCTCCGTCTTCGTACAACCGCGACCCCATGATTCCGGGCAAAAAGAGCACATTCGAAAAGCAACTCTCCGTGCAGGAAATTTCGGCTTCGCCTGCCACATATTCAAATTCGATAGTGTGGTAATCGGTGGGTGGATTCAGTCCGTCATTCGTCCCGGCAAACCAATCCACAAAATCTTCATTCGTATATGCTCGTTCGCCTGTATAGTCCTGAATCTCCGGATCGAATATGTAATAGGTATCGGGCAATTCGGCGACAATAATCGTGTATGTGCCCGACGGTGTATCCGGATCACCGAACGCCGGCAGATCGAATGTCGTGTTGAGTGTTGTCGTGGCATTCCCGGTTAACGCATGATGAGCCAAAGCGTAGTTAGTGCCTGCTGTTGGTGAGCCGTCGAGTCCGCCGTCTCTCGTGCCGCGGAATATCGCCCAGACTGCGCGCTCGTTTGGAACATCGTAGTGAATCCAATTCGCTTCGATGCTCCACGAAGTATCGACCGCATTCAGTGCCGTCCCTTCTATTATTTGCCCTACCGCAAAACCCATCACGGTCGCTCCCGCATGCGCAGCATACATGGTGGGTGTTGGCGGCGGCGGAGGTGCCTCGAAATCTGCATGCCCGACCGCTGGAAAAATGGCGAGGGCCGCTGAGAGAACGGCGATAATCCTCAGCACACCGACGCGGCGAACGTACTGCATGGTAATTAATTATGCACCATCACATCGTTCTTTGCACCCGCCTTTTTCCGTATTGAAGCTACTCAGTCGTCTTTCCGTCGAATGCTTCTTCATCCCCTTCCGCTTTCGCCTTGGTCGTATGAATGACGCCGTCGCGATGATTCGGCGGCGAATAGACCGTATACAATTTCATCGCTTTGTCCGCGGATGTGTTGATGATGTTGTGGCGCGCGCCCGCGGGAACGAGAACGGCAAACCCGTCAGTGATACTGTGCTCGACACCGTCGAGTACGGCCTTTCCCTCGCCCGCTTCGCAACGGATGAATTGGTCGAGTTGGTGGACTTCCTCGCCGATGTCTTCGCCCGGCCTCAAACTCATCACTACGAGCTGGCTGTTCTTGGCCGTATAGAGCACGCGGCGGAAATTCGCGTTCGCTAGCGCCTCTTTTTCGATGTTTGTTATGTAGCCTTTCATACTTGTTTCGGTTTTTTGACCTTTTTTATTCCGCGGTTCTTCACCTTCCCCTCGAGCCGGTGCGCCTGCCAACGCCCCGTCGTTTCGCCTTTGAGAACCTTCTGACTTGGCCTTTTCATCTCCCCATCATATTCCCATTCGATGAAGTTTGTCTGAACGCTACTCAAACCGTATCTGAAAGTTGTACATTGCCATCGAGCACAGCCCTTGCATCGTGCCCTGTGCTTTCTCGCTTGGGATACTTATCTCCTCCGTGCCCGACGGCTGGAGAAACTTCTGATATGAGAGCTTCGGAATGACCAAGCTCGCCGAGCAGTCGAACGTCCCGCTCGTCTTTACGCGCAATACGGTCGGCAAGCCCGCCTTCGCGGTGACGATGCGCGGCGAGTAGCCGCCCTTTGCGGAAATATCCACGTACTGTATGCCGTCCACGATAGTGGCCGTCCCGCTCGCTGCGGCGCCCGACGACTTCGTCGCAAGCCAAAAGGCTCCGCCAATGAGAACGACGCTGACCAGAATTGAGATGAGGATTGGTTTTGTCATAAATTAGATGCTGAACAGCGGATTGATTATACCTGCCGTGGCGAGCGCGTTTGCGAGATTGAACAGAGCGAGTGCGATAACGATTATACCCGCGGTCTTGAAGAATATCCCCTTCCACGGCTTGTGCGCGATATTGAGCGAGCCGAAGGAAAGGAGCGCGAGCACGGGAAAGGTGCCGAGCGCAAAGACGAACATCGTCATCGCGCCTTGCGTGAAGCTTCCCGTCGTGAGCGCATAGAGCTGCATGGATTGGGTGAATCCGCACGGAAGGAAAAAAGTCCCGATGCCGACGAGCACGGGGGCCAAGTAGTGGTCGTGCTTGCTTCCGCGCACCACATGCCGCGAGAGCCACGACGGCATAGTCAGCTGCAACCGCTTGGTGAAATGGAATACATCGAGGAGATTCACACCGAGAATCAACATGACGAGCGCTACGATGATGCCGAGCACCACATTTGCGGTAATCCCCAGGTGGAACGAACTGCCTATCAAGCCGATAGTGCCGCCTAGCACGAAGAAACCTACAAGCCTGCCGATGTGGAAGAGCGACTGCGTGCGCCACGTGCCTCCCTCCTTTGCGGAACTCGCCGAGAGCGACAAGACCAGCCCGCCGACGATTGCAAGGCACGAGGAGACCGACGCGATGAGACCGATAACGAATGCGGTCCCGTAACTCACACTTGAGCCCGTGATGAGATTCGTAAGCCCCGCGTATTGCAGCGCGGCAAACCCGAGGATAAGCGCGAGCGCGATGGGGAGAGCGTACGCGAAATCCCCCCACCCCGCGTTTTTCTCCATTCGCTCGACAGAGAGCGCATACCCGTGCGGGCGGAGTACCTTCGTCAATTCTTCCGCAATCATTTCCGGTGTTTTATCGCCGAAAGCGCCCGTCACTTCAACCGAGTTCGTGCTGAGGCTCGATTTTGCGTTCGTGATATATGGAACATCTTTGAGTTCACTCTCGGTCATCAGGATGCACGCATTACAGTGCATGCCGCTTACGTGGAATGTATATGTCTTTTGCTCCGGTTTCGGCATATAAGTAGCCATCTTATCATGCCGACCTTATCCAAACACCAAGACCTTGTCCGACCGCTCTACCATTTCGAGTAAGTCCGACATTGTGGAAATAGGACAAACCGCACTTTCCTCTTTGCCGCGCACCTTGAGGCAGGAACCGCACGCATATATCGCGCCTTTCGATGCTTTGAATTCGGCGACTTTTGCCGCGATATCAAAATCTTTAGTATCCGGGATGGTATCCAATTCCGACCCCTCACTCATCAGAAAGATTTCTACTTGATGCCCCGCTTTGAGTGTGGTGATTCCGAGGCGGAACGTGTTCCAGACGTGTTCTTGTTTATTCGATTGTAAGATGATGCCGAGTTTCATAGATTTATTTTATTTCTTTTGTAAAGGTGTGTGTCTTCGTCATAGTAATTATGTATTCTTAAACGTTTTATAAACTTTAAACCACTCTTTCCAGAAAAGTAACGCTACAAACGGGAAAATGAGAGCAGTTATAAGTCCGGGATAGTAACCCCATTCCGACACTGCTTTAATTATGTGGTGTAACTCATAGATATAGATCAACCCTGCAATCGCGAGAACCCGGAATTGCCATTTTTCACTCAGGAGAAGGAGAAAAGAAACGACGAGAAGTAACCAGAACATTATTTGAAAAGTCGCAAAGGTAGCGCCGTGGATTGAGAGACTAGAGAAAACGCCGAATATCTTTTGGTCAAAAGCGTCAACGTCGTAAAAGTGAGTAAAAAACTCTTCCATCCCGTGAAGAATAAATAAAAGTATGGAAAATCCGAATATCGTTTTAAGTTTCTTCGTAATCATAGTTATAGACGTCTAGCTTCCTGTTTTAAGTGAGGAATGGAAGCTCGTACGATACCGCAGAAGAACACCCAGAAAAGATCCTGTTTGATACTGCGCACGTGAAAAGTTTGTGTCTTTTTTCCCGGTTCCAGCATGTAAGTGGCTATCTTATCACGTCGGCCTTCTTTACGCCTTGATTTTGTTGAAGAGCACCGCGAACAATCCGACCGCAAGCAACGCGACTACATTCCATATCACGAGACCGGAGATGAATGTCGTGAGCGTCAGGACGTCTTCGCCCAAGTTTGTCGTTGTGTGGAATGCGTAGTACATGGTAGCGGAGCGAATGCCCGGGAACAGTAACACCCCGGCGTAACAAACTACCCACACGATACTTACCCATGCTGCAGTAACTCTAAGAAGATGTTTTGTGTTAATCATAGCGATATTTTGTTAATAGTCTTTAATAATACAACCTACTGACAACAGCCTTTGTGTTTATTTGTGTCCTTCGTCTCAGGCTCCCCTGACGCTCCAGTTTTGCTGTTTTCGTGCGAATCACCGTGCCCTCCGTGCCCCTTGAACATCATCCAGACGCATGCGACCGCAAAAGCGCCGAAGAGAATCTTGGGAAGAAATCCTCCAGATGCCAGCAAGCTGCCGCCGAATAAGAGGAACGCAATCGGCAGCGCGCAACAGAGCACCATCATCCACATCATCGAATTGTCTCCTTTTCCGTTATGGTTGTGCATAATTTTGTTACACATTATCTACGACTTTTTTTAATTTCTCTTCAACCATCTTCCCTAAGTCGGCGAGAGATGGGTTTCCGACCACCTGCATCGCCACGGTGGGCATTATTGCCGACACGAATACCTTTCCGCCGTCCTCATATACGATCACATTGCAAGGCAAGAGGAGACCGATATCCCTTTCCGCTTGGAGTGCTTTCAAAGCGAGCGGCGGATTGCACGCTCCGAGAATGAGGTAGTTGTCGTACTCAATGCCGAGTTTTTTCTTGAGCGTCGCTTTCACATCTATTTCAGTGAGTATGCCAAATCCTTCTTTGGCAAGCTCGCTTTTCACCTTCTCTACCGCTTCCCCGAAGGGAAGCGGTACGTTCCGTTTGTATCCGTAGTTCATATTTGTGATGTTTATGATGTTATATCCTTTTTCTTGGATTCGAATTCCGCTTTATCTATCTCCCCTTTCGCATACCGGTCCTTTAGAATATCAAGAGACGGAGCTCCTCCGCTCCCGGATGTCCCGAAGAATCGCCTCACCAACCAGATAACCGCCGCAACAATAACAACCCACCACAGGATGTTGAAGAGCAACCAGACGCCTCCCAATCCCATCGCGAGACCACCCAATCCGTATCCATTCATCATAGAAGTTCCATAATTAGAGTCGTAATAATTTGAACCGTACCCCATCATCGAGCCGCCGTATCCGTTTCCACCCATCATAGGAGCAAAACCCTGGAACCCCGCCGGATACGCGGCATTCGTGTCGCATCCACTGAACCGCTTTCCCATAGTAATGTGCATCCGTTCTTCACCACTCACTCCGAAACGGCTCTTGAGTATTTCGTTCATCCTCTCGTGGGAACTGCCCATCATAGCCCCCATGAAATACTCACCGAGTTGTTCATAATCGGAGTCCGTCAACTGTTCGCACGAGATTTGTTTTGAACCAAGTTGCTGCCAGAGCTGCTGACCGGCCGCCACAGCGGCTGCAGTGTCATCGGTCGATGTCGTCTGCGCGAATGCGAAGACCGGCACCACACTCGCAAAGACTAGAATGAGTAAAGCGTTTCGCACTGAAACCAATATATTTGTTTTCATACTTGTTGCGTTGATTATACAATTTACTTTATTAAGTTCTGATTAACACATACTACCCTAGTCATGCACCACAGCCGCCACCTCCACCTTGATTCGACGGCGCGTTGACCTTCGACGAGATGTTCTGGAATCCTGCGGCACTCGAATAATCGGCGCCGAGCATTTCCTGCGGCGACACCGCGTCCCACGCGACGTCCTTGCCTTGCATATACATTGCGATGGTGAGGTACGTATCGGGGAACCAGTAGGAATTCACCGCGAGAGCGGCTTTGTACATGTCCGCTTCGCTCACATTCTGCGAAGCCAGCAATTCGAGAAGTCCGAGCATCGCCATGCCGTGATTACAGTCCGGGAAATGCGCGGAATTGCCGCAACAGGGGCGGAAGATGTTGCGGGAGACGCGGTCGACGAGCTTTTGCTGTTCGGCGGTGAGCGTAACGAGCGCGTGCATGTTGTAATGCTCCATCGCATCGCCCTTTGCTATCGTCCAGCCGCCGGTCGAGGCGAAATTGCCCGCACCGCCGTACTCCGGATTCATCATTTCCGTCTTGTCCTCAAGGATGGCGTTTTTGTTGGCCAACCCGAGCGCCCACAGGAGGTTGAGGAGATACGGCGCATTCTCTCGTGTCATCATGAGCTTCCCGTTTCCACCCTGCAGAAGCAGTTTCTTGTACTCGGCGGGAAATCCGCCGCGATTTTGATAGAGTGCCGCCATTTTGTCCGCGTCAATTGCGCCGAGCTCCACCATCCGCTTCCCGAGGTCACCCCAGGTGACGGGTAATTCAACTCCCTTTGACGGGATAACACTTTCTTCAAGTTGAGTGGAAATCGCACTCTGTGGCGCCGGGCGTACCGCATAACGACCGCCCGTCTGCACTTGGTAGTACGATACGGCAAACATAAACCCCGCGATAACGATTGCTATCGGCACAGCGTATTCCTTGGCTATCGGAGATTGCCGCCAAGTACGAGGTTCTTGTTCATGTTGTTCAGGTTCCATATGTATTGTTATTTGTTAGTCGCAACAATCTTCTAATTCCTTCGCGATGTCGACGGTACCTTTCTTCGGCGTCGTCGCCCCCGCGGCTCCCCGCATGATGGTCCAGAGAGGGACGTATGCGAGGAGAGCGAGTGCGACGTATCCCCAGGCGAAGTAGAGAAGCGCCCACGCTGCCGCGAAGCCCAAGGGAATAGAGAGGAGTTTCCACACGACCGAGCGCTGCCACGGCATGCGCTTGCCGAGCGTATACGAGATACCGACGACGCTGCCGCCCATAAGCAGCGCGATGAAGGTCTCGTTTACGTCGTAGCCGAGGAAGCGCAACGTAAGCAGCACGATCCATGTACCGCCCACGAGGACGCATATGGGACAGATGTTCTTGAGGGTGTTCATACCCGGTTAGTAGAATGTGCCTTTGCGGCAGACGGCATGCCGTTCTGCCGCGGCGTGTTTAATGACATCTCGTTAGTGGCACTTTGGATACGTTCGCTGTTTGTTTTCATAGGTTGTTTAAGCCCAAGGCACATTACACTGCCGGGCATACACCAATTAGACTAAGAGAATAAGCGCACCGAGCATAATCATGGCGATGCCGGCAATGAGACGGACCTGCGCGAGATGGTCGCGTTTCCATTCCTGCATCTTGTCTACCACCGTTTTATCCGACGAGAACCACAGGACAAGAACGAGAGGGACAATGAGAATGACATTGTAGAGAAGCAAGTACCAGAATCCTGATAGGTATGTCACCTGGTCGCGCAGAAGCCCGATGACCATGAGGTACGGCCCGCCCATGCACGGGAATTGGCAGATGCCGACCAGAATACCGAGTCCGAATGCCGCCGCAATGGACGTCTGCTCGAGGAGCCTCGCCATCGGCCGGTGCACGATAGACGGCATTTTGAGTTTGATGGGCATGTCGGGGAAGAATCGGTTCAAGAGCGTAATTATGCCGAAGATGATGAGGAGCGAGGCGCCGAGTTTGCCCATGAAGTGCGGCGTGTTGAAGAGATGCAGGACCTTAAGTGCGCCGAGCCCAATCGCGAGATACGCGACGAAAATACCGGCGATGTAGACGCCTCCTATCTGCAGGATTTTTTCACGCGAGAGCTGCAGCCCGAATAGGAACGCTATCGTGATGAGGAGGATGGAGAACGAGCACGGGTGCACGCTGTCGAGGAGCGACGAGGCGAGGACGAGTGGGAGAAGCCACACTCCGCCCTGACTCATGCCCCAGATCAGGGTCGAGGTCGCGGGGCTGAATTTCAGGATGACTACCCCGAGAATGAACACGGCTATCGTAGCTCCGATGATAAGAATTCGCTTCATAATTATGGTGTGACATTCGCCTTTATTTCGTACTCAAGGGTGCGGCCGGAGTCGTCGGTGAGCGTTATGAACCGGTCTACCCGCCCGACGCCGGCTGGGCCGTGCGCATTCGGGTCGTAGACCACGCGGATGATGCGACTTTCTCCTGCCGCAATTGTTTCATTGGCAGGAGCGACTGCGCCGCCGTGTCCGGGCATGCCGAACGGACCCTTCACGCTCCCATCCGCACCCACGATGAATGCGTTGGTGCACATGCAGGATGTGAGCACTGTCTTTACGGTAATGTCTTCACTTGTAGGATTGGTCACGGTGAACTCTTTCGAGACGTTGCCGTTCTTCATCGAGATCGTGCCGAAGTCGTGGAAAGCAAGCGGTGCGACAAGTGCGCTCGCCGAGGCACTAGCTGGTGGTGTCCCCTGCACGGATGCGGTCCCGCCTTTAGCCGCATTGCCCCAGGCGAGCAGTCCGATGATGAGGAGGACGAACAATGCTGAGATAGTAAGTGTTTTTGGTTTCATAGTTTGGATTTTTCTAGAGGAGTGGTAATCGCAAAAAGCCCGCGGTAAGCGAGCACGAGCACCCAAAAAAGCGGCTTTTTTGGGTGCCTTAAATCAACGAGGGGCTGTTCTCAAACAACGAGAGCCAACGGATTGCCTTCGTATCTCTTCGAACGGTGGTCGAGACTTTGAAAAAGGACTTCAGCGGCTCGGGAGGTTTGTACAAAAGCGGAGTGGCGAGGAACAAGAGCGCCGCAGCGAACGCAATAAGAAAAATCATAACGAGCGAGGCCATACCGGAGCCTGCGAATACCGCGAGAAACGATTGATAGGCTGAGATGTGATGCATGATGGCAGCCGCCAAATCTTGCGGACACAGAGGCTCGCCCATCACGGAAAACGGACAGTCCGCCCGCATGCCCGCCCCCTCTCCGTGCATCATGGACGCGAAGCTGAAAACTACCGTCGCGAGAAACAGCACGAGGATGAACGCCGTGGCGATTTTCTGCAGCGGGGTATGTATGCGGTATGTCATCATAATTTCATTGTTTTGAGACGGAGCGAGTTTCCTACCACCGACACGCTCGACCCTGCCATCGCAAAGCCTGCGAAGACGGGGCTGAGCAGCCATCCGAAGACAGGAAACAGTATACCACTTGCGAGTGGAATGCCGACGATGTTGTAGATGAACGCCCAAAAGAGATTTTGTTTGATACCACGCATGGTTATCTTCGAGAGCCGCACCGCCTTCACGAGCTTTGAAATGTCGCCGTGCAGAAGTGTGATGCCCGCTGATTCTATCGCTACATCCGTGCCCGTCGCCATCGCGATGCCGACGTCTGCCTGCGCGAGCGCGGGCGCATCATTTACCCCATCCCCCGCCATCGCGACGATGCTCCCCTGTGCTTGAAGCTCCTTTATTTTGTTGAGCTTGTCTTCGGGAAGCACTTCCGCGACCACCTCGTCGATGCCGACAGAATCCGCGATGAAGCGGGCGGTATTTTTGTCGTCCCCCGTGAGCATCACCACCGAGATACCAAGCGCGTGCAAATCTTTTACAGCAACCGCCGCCTCGGGCTTTACTTGGTCAGCGACCATGACGACCGCGAGCGCTTTACCCTCTGACGCAAGAATGACGGGCGTCTTGCCTTCGGACGTGTCTTTTTCGAACGATGCAAATTCGGCACCGAGCTCCCGCGCAAGCTTCTCGCTCCCCACGCGATACTCGACGCCGTCTATCGTGCCGCCGATTCCCTTACCTTTGATGTTCTCAAACTGCTCCACGGGCAGAAGTGCAATGTTTTTTTCTTTTGCATAGGTGACGATGGCATGCGCGATGGGGTGCTCCGATTTATTTTCAAGCGATGCGAGGATTGCAATAATTGCCGCGTCGCTTTTGTCCGACAGATTCTGAAGCGACGCGAGCTCCGGCTTGCCTCTCGTAATCGTGCCCGTCTTGTCGACGAGAATGACATTCACTTTGTGCAGCTTTTCAAGTGTCGCCGCATCCTTGATGAGAATGCCTTCCTTTGCCCCTTTGCCTACACCGACGATGATAGCGGTCGGCGTCGCAAGGCCGAGTGCGCACGGACACGCGATGACGAGGATGCCGATGAATGAGGTGAGACCGTATGCGAGCGCCTGCGCGAAGCCGAGGTATTGAGCGCCGACGATGAGCCAGCTAGCCAGCGCGAGAAACGCGAGGACGAGTACAACGGGCACGAACACTGCTGATATCTTATCGGCAAGCGCCTGAATGGGTGCACGCGAGCCCTGCGCCTCTTCCACCATCTTCACGATGCGCGCGAGCATTGTTTCGGAGCCGACCTTCGTCGCCTTAAATGTGAATGCGCCGCTTGTGTTGAGCGTGCCGCCGACCACTGTATCCCCCGCCGACTTTTTTACCGGCATGGGCTCGCCCGTAATCATTGACTCATCCACGTACGACGAACCCTCGGTGAGTACGCCGTCGACGGGAATTCTGCCCGCGGGCTTTACCACAATGAGGTCGCCGTGCAGTACTTGGTCTACTGGTACTTCAATTTCCTTTCCATCGCGGATAACGAGCGCTGTTTTTGCCTGCAAATTCAAAAGTTTCTCAATGGCGTCACCCGTCTTCACCTTCGCCTGCGCTTCGAGATATTTGCCGAGCGCGATGAAAGTGATGACGATGATGGTCACGTCGAAATACGTGCTCTCGACATTAATGAACGGCCGCAGCGCTTCTTCAAATGAAATAACAGCGACGCTGTAAATAAATGCCGCGAGCGTACCCATGCCGATGAGTGTATCCATGTTGGCCGCTCCATGACGGAGAAATCGGTAGAACCCGAGCAGATAGGGCTTGCCGACCACAAAAAGCATGTAAGTGGCCATGAGCGGAAGTACATGGTGGAAGAATTCTTCCCAGACAAAGGGAACGGCCGGGAGTACGGCGAATTGTGCGAATATCTCCCACCCCATCACAAAGACGCTGAAGACGGCGAGAGGTATCGCCGAAAGGACCATGCGTTTCATTGCCGCAATCTCCGCGAGCTTTTCGTTTTTGGACTGATTGAGCCCGAGGTGTCCCGCATGTTCACTCTCCGACATGCCCATTGAGGCGGCCGTCTGTGCCGGCGCTGCGAGCGAATATCCCAGCGGCTCTATTTTTTGAGAGAGGTGCCGGTGGTTGGTTTTCTCTGCGTCAAAAGTCACCTTGGCCGTTTCGGTGCCGTAATTCACCGCGACATTCTCCACTCCATCCACTTTCTTGAGCGTCCGCTCGATAATGCTCGCGCACGACGCACAATGCATTCCCTTTACCCTAAATGTCTGCGGACTCATATTATTTTCGCTTGAGCTTGTAGACCTTGAGCACTTCGCCCACTGCCTTTTTCGAGTCGCCGCTTTGTATCTGCTTCACGACGCAGGTCGAAAGATGGTTTTCGAGTATCATATTTTCCACATTCGAAAGCCCCTGCTTCACCGCAGATGTCTGCGTAATGACATCCACGCAGTACGTGTCTTTCGCTATCATCTCTTGCAAACCCCGTATTTGCCCTTCGATAATTTTAAGGCGGCGGACTATTTTTTCCGTGCCTTTGCCGTGCGCATGTCCCATATGCGCACCAGTGTATACCCCCCTGGGGGTATCTGTCAACAGGGTGTGGAAAACTCCGGCCGCCTAGGCGCGTCGCGACACGTCCGCGTATATCGAAAGAAGTGCAAAGAGAAGGCTGAGCGCCAAAGGGCCGAGAAAGATGCCGACGGGACCGAAAAACATAAGCCCGCCGAGTACCGCAAGGAGGACGAGAAGCGGATGAAGGTGCATCCCGCTGCCGATGAGCTTGGGGCTCAAAATATTGTCGATGAGCCCGACGGCAAGCGTGCCCCATACGAGGAGCCCGAATGCCTGCGGCGTCTCCCCCGCAAAAAAGAGGAATATGACCGCGGGGATAAAGACGAGCGCAGTCCCAATCCCTGGGATGAGTGCCGCGACGGCAGCCACCGTGCCCCACAAGATGGCACTTGGTACGCCGAAAAGCGTGAAGCCTATCATCGTGAGTATCCCCTGCACGAGCGCTATCGTGAGATTGCCTTTGATGACGGAATTGACCGCCTGTTCAAGCCGGTCGAAGACCCCCGCGTCGTCGCGGTCGCTAAGCGGTGAGAGCTCGATAAGCATTTGCCGCACGCGTGTGCCGTCGCGCAGGAGGTAGTAGAGCGCGATGAAGAATATGAAGAACGAGAGGAGGAGAGAAGAGATGCTCGAGAAGATGTCTCCCGCATGTCCCGTAATCCACTGCAAAGCCTCTTTTGTGTAGGTGTCCACGTTGGCCGAGACGTCGCGGGCAAATTCACCGAGACCCGGGATTGCGCCGCCGAAGGATTCGTCGATGCGGAAAAAGAGTTCCGAAATAGTGCTTCGCCCTCCTCCCTCTTCGAGCGAGAAGTACATCTCACGCGCTTCGTTGCCCACGAGCACTCCTACGAGCGAGAGCGGAAGCAATATAAGTACCACACTCACAATGACCGTGAGAAGCGCAGCGATGCTCGGCCATCCGCCGAGGAGCCCCGAAATCCTTCTATAAAGTCCCTGCAACACGACCGCAAACACTGCGGCGAGCGCGAGCGGCTGGAAAAAAGGCGCGAATATGAATGCGGTGAGCACGATTGCCGCCCCGAGCACTATCATAAGGAAATACGGCCGTAACCTATCGCTTTGCATCATCCCTGGAGTATACCCCGTGAGGCAGTGAATGCCATATCTTCATCTGGCCTTCATGATTGGTCAGGTATAGTACAGGTCAAATGAAAACGTGAACGTAACCCCGCTCGACGTCTCTGGTGTGTCGAGCATCACATCCCGCGAAGACAAACTCCGATTCATGCTGGAATCGGCAAAGATTCTTTCGATGAAAGTCGATTTCCGCACCTGGCTTCTGGAAAAGGCCAATCTGACGGTGCCCTCGCTCGCCGACTGGTGCGCAATCGATGTGCTCAATGAACAAGGCGGCCTCGAGCGTATTGCGGTCATTCACCGCGACCAGAAGATGACCGATTACCTCTTTGAGTTCGAGAAGCGTTTTCCTACGACCGAAAAAAATTCAAGCGACCTCTACACGGCCATCCGCACGGGCGAGGCGCAATTCGTACCCGTCGTTACCGACGAAACGATACGGCAGGGCGCACGCTCCCCCGAGCACCTGCAGGCGATGCAGCGCTTGGGTCTGAAATCGCTCATGATCATTCCCATTACCGCGCTCGGCAATACGCTCGGCGCACTCTCGCTCGGATACGCGGGGTCAGGCCGCGTGTACACGCGCGACGATTTCGAATTCTTCAAGGAATTCTGCAACGACCTCGGCGTCATTCTCGACAACGGACGTCTGTCCGATGAAATATCAAAACGCGACAAGGCAAAGGACCTCTTCCTGGCATCGCTGTCGCACGAACTGCGCAATCCCTTGGCACCGATTAAGAGCGCGCTTGAACTCCTGAAGCTCAGCGAGACCACGACCAACGTGCGCGAGGAACTTGATAATATCGAATACCAATTCGACCACCTTGCGAAACTCCTCGGTGATCTGCTCGACGTCACGCGCTTCACGCAAGCGAAGATTGAGATAAATCCGCACACGCTCGAGCTGCGCAGGCTCGTCGAGCGCTCACTCAAAGCAAGCGACGCGCTCCTGCGCGCATCGGACATCACCCTCCACTTCACCTACCCCTCGACGCTCCTGCCCGTGTGGGCGGACGATACACGGCTCGAACAGGCCATTACCAACCTGATGAACAACGCCGCGAAATTTACGCCTTCGGGCGGCGCCATTTGGGTCAACCTCTTGAAGGAGGGCGATTACGCGGTCATCAAGATACGCGACAACGGTGAAGGCATCCACCCCGACGACCTTCCCAATATTTTTGAAATCTATTATCAGGGACGCGACAGCAGTAATTCGAGCGGACTCGGTATCGGACTCTCGCTCGTGCAAAAAATTATCGAACTGCATCACGGCACCATCAGAGCCAGAAGCGACGGAAGGGGCAAAGGAAGTGAATTCGTAGTCAAGCTCCCTATCACCAATATCCTCAGTTTCGCGGCCGAGCCGGGCTCGCACGGAAGCACGGAGGGCGTGCCGCGGCGCGTACTCATCATAGACGACAACGAAGAGGCGGCAGACTCGCTCGTGAAGCTCCTGAATAAACTCGGAAGCCACGCGGAAGCGGTCTACTCGGGCGCTGACGCCCTCGCACATATGGATCTATCAAGTTTCGACATCATCATTCTCGACATCGGCATGCCGCATATGGACGGGTATGAGGTCATCCGCGCTCTGAAGGAGCGCGGCGTACCTCCCCCGCCCGTGGTCGCGCTCACGGGATACGGGCTCCGCAAGGACAAGAAAAAGGCCCTCGACGCGGGCTTCTCGGCGCATCTCACGAAACCCATCGGCATCAAGGAGCTCAACGCAATGTTCAGGAACGTTTTGCCCGCACCCGTGGTTTGAGGCTAAAGGCGCGACGAAAGAGATTTTCTACGCAAGCTTGCTTCCGATATCCACGGCATCACTCTTGGGCTCGATGAGCACCCAACCATCACCCGCGTTGTTCTTGAATCCGAGTGTAAGTACTTCCGAAGTGAAGGGGCCGACCTGCTTTGGAGGAAAGTTCACCACGCAGCAGACAAAAGAGTTCAACAACTCCTCTTTCGTATGCGCCCCGACTGCCTGCACGCTTGAGCGTTTGACGCCAACTTCGGGCCCGAAATCTATTCGTAGCTTGTAAGCAGGCTTGCGAGCTTCGGGAAAATCCTGAATCTCAATTATCTTCCCTACTCGTATATCCACCTTCTCAAAATCACCGTATGTTATTTGGTCCATATTTTTTGTCAGGAATTTGGGTCTTCGTTTGAACTTTTTTGAATAAAGGAATGTTCGCTGCGTAATTTTCTAAAAGGGCTCCTTCGATAGACCGCGATGGTCAAACATAAGTTGATAAATACAGTATAGATTAGGAATCCGGAATGTGTGAAATCATACGCCTGAAGAATCGTCACGCCTATCGCTGCGTTAAGCACTGCGATTGCATATCCGATACCGGTCTCCGTTTCAGGATATTTCCACGCCTTTATCAAAGTCGGCAACCACACGAACCAATCGGACAAAATCGCAAACACTACCGCGACAGCAGGCTCTTTGGTCAACCACCACAAAATGAGTGCCAGTATGGCCAACGCCCCAGAAACATAGTCGAAAGTACCAAGCTTCCAGTACGCTTTCGGGTTGAAAAATGAAGCAACAAAAATAAGGAACGGTCCAAAACCAACCATGAAAATCGGTAGGAGCGCCCAAGACTCACCGGCAAATATCCCAATGCCAACCGCTATGGCAGGGACAAATGCGCCTAAAAAGAATGTGACGCGGTTTGGCTGACTTCTACCCAAAAGCGTATTGCGGACATACACCAAGTCCGCAAACAACTGGATGAGAGAGACGCCGATTAAGAGCGGAATCATGGCCGAAGTATATCAAGACCTACGAACCGCGGGTCTGGGCTGATGTTGGAACCATTTACACCTCAATACCCAGTTGTCCCAGGTCATGAACTAACTGAATATTGTCTTTATATAACAGTCCGTTCAGCCCGATCTTATTCGCAGCATCAACGTGCACCTGACGATCATCAACAAATACAGATTCCCCTGCATTTACATTGAGTAGATTAAGGATTTTTTTAAATGCATCCGGATTTGGTTTTATTACGTTGTGTTCAGATGAAATGATATAAGCGTCAAAAAGTTTATAGAGGTTATTCTCGGACAAAATCTCGTTTAGCCAAGGATATGTAAAGTTTGAAAGCAACCCGATTTTATAGCGGCTCTTTAATTTTTCGATTATCCCAACTAGTTCCCTGTTGATTACAATTTCGCGTTTTACTTCTTGCCAGACCTCTATCGCAGATTTGCCGGATATGTCGGCCAGCTTTTTCTCGAAATCAGCATGCAGCATCTCTGCACTATCTACCTTCTCAGAAATATCCTGAAAATAATCCCTTCTACTTTCAAGATCTCTTATATTTTTCCTTAACCATACCCAATATCCGTCGGCACCAATTACGCCTGCCCAGTCAAAAATAATTGCTTTAATCATAAATTTCTGGCTGCGGGACTTGGATTCGAACCAAGATACTCTCCTCCAGAGGGAGAAGTCCTACCATTAGACGATCCCGCAATAACTCTCACAGGTAAACCTGCAAAAAGTGCGCGCCTTTCGGGCGCGCACTCATCATACTCGCTTTCGCTGCGGAGCTCAATCCGAACCGGCTCCTGCTTTTTCGTCAGCCGATGCATTGGAGGTGTCGGCTACGGATGAGGCGGCGGGGCCGCAGGCTTTGATTGCGGTCTTGAATTGCGTCCATGCGGTCTTCTGCGCATTCTTCCAACCCCTCTGCGCAAGCCGAAGCGCCGCGCCGAAATTCGCCCAGGAGGATTTCACCGCCTTCTTTATCGCTTCATTGCCGGTCTGTGTGTAGGCAGAGGCGAGCGCGGATGCGCGAGCCGAATACGCGGAAGTAAGGGCCTGCGCATTGGTGGAAGCCGCGGTGCCGAGCGCCGCTTCGCGCGCAGCGACAGCTGCGGCGACACATGCGATATCGACAGAGCCGCGCGCAGTCGTCGAAGCCTGCATTTTTATTTCATTCCGTACTGCGTTGCGGTCGGGTGGCGGCATTCTGTTGTCGCCTCCGCCGAAACCGCCGAACATCGCCGCGATTCCTGCTGCTGCCGCTGCCAAAAAGTTCTCCATATTATAGATATATCTAAGTAATAAATGGGTACTGCCTAATCTCCACTATTGTACGTGCCTGTATCAAAAACAGCCCAAGGGGCTGTGCATATCGGGTGTTGCAGCTCCAACGCTACCCAGTGATACCTGCGAGCGAGTGCGGCTTACCTTCGGCAATCGCCGCATGAGTGATGCGGATGAATTGCGCTTTCTTTTCGAATTCGGGAATCGTTTTCGCGCCGACATATCCCATGCCCACTTGGAGGCCTGACGCGAGCGTGGCGATTATCTCCCCGACGGGGCCTTTGTATGGCACGAGCGCTTCAACGCCTTCGGGTACTGCCTTGCGTCCGTGCGTGAAATACCGCTCTGAGCCCGACGCGCTTTTGATGACCGCCTGCGAGCCCATGCCGCGGTATTCCTTGAACTTTCTGCCGTCTTTCTCGACGATTTTCCCTGGGGACTCGTCGGTGCCCGCAAAAAGGTTGCCGAGCATGACGGCCGAGGCGCCCGCAGCGAGCGCCTTGGCGATGTCCCCCGAGGTGCGGATGCCGCCGTCGGCGATGACGGGTACTTTGTATTTGCGGGCGACGGAGACGACGTCAAGCACGGCAGAGAGCTGCGGCACGCCCACGCCCGAAATGAGGCGTGTCGTGCAGATAGAGCCCGGTCCGACGCCGACCTTGACGGCGTCAACGAATTTGCACACGGCCTTTGCCGCCTCCCCTGTCGCGATGTTGCCGAAAATCATTTTGGAATTCTTGAGAGTCTTTTTTATTTTCCGCGCACTTTCCACCACATTCAAATTATGTCCGTGCGCACAATCAATGACAATCGCATCGCATCCTGCTGCATCAAGCGCCGCTGCACGGTCAGCGGCGAATGGTCCGCATGCCGCGGCGACGGGCACGCCCGCCTTTTTCACTTCTTTCACCATCGCGACCTGCGCTTCAATGGAGCAGTTGCGGTGCAAGACGCCGAGCCCTCCAAGCTTGCCGAGGGCTATCGCCATTTGCGGTTCCGTCACACGGTCCATCGCGGCGGAGAGAAAAGGGACCGAGAGCGGTATCCCTGCAATAACTGTCTTGAGCGATGCTTCAGCGGGCTCCATCTTGGAGGCGCCCGGCCGTATCAAAACATCGTCGAAGGTGAAACCTTCTTTGAGAATTTTAGCTGCCATGGCCTATTATACTCGGCTTAGCGCAAAAGTCAACCTTTCGGCAGCTTCTGTCTTTCCTTTTTCCCTTGTTCGGCGATGCGTTCCCAAAATGCTTCGTCCATTTTTCCCCCGCTCCACCGCTTGTATGTATCTATCGTCTCATTGTACTTCGCGACGAGAGTGGCCTTGATGTTCTCATCTTTCTCGTTCTCAATACGGTCCAAAAAATCGGCATGCAACCTCGGCGTCATCATCCGCTCGGCGCTGATTGCTTGGTCGTCCGCCGCCGAAGAGCCGGCGAAGAGTGTGAGGAACCGGCGATCGTCGGTCGGAGTGTCGGCATAAGTGCCCGCGGGTACCGGCCGGTACGGATTCAGTACGGAAGTGGAATTAAACCGGGCCCATTTTCTGTCGCGCTGGTTCCGTTCCTCCCATTCGCGGGAAAATTGATGGTTGAGTTCGTGATGGATGGTGCGACGCTGATAATCGAGCCGCATACTCGTATTGAGAGTAATCCGCGATTCCTCTTTCCCGTTGACCTGCTCTTCCATGAGTCCGCCCACCGATACGGGCTGGTCTGCTTCTAGCGCGGAAACTCCGAAAGCGGTTGCCGAGGTAGTGGTCAACTTATCCACGACTCGTATCTCAAGCGGCCGTTTGCCGGTAACTTTCCGTATCATGTCCAGCGGATACATCGAGAGCTCCTGCGAGATGAGTGTCAATGCACTGGCATATGTTTCGAGTTTAGTCATGTCCCCGCGTATGTGGTCCTCTCCACGCGGCGGCCCCATGACGATGCGTATGCCATAGAGCTTTTCCAAGCTACTTTTGAGCTCGTTCGCTTTCCTGTGAAAATCGGAATCGCCAAGCTTCATGCCGCTAGTCATTGCGGCGAGTGCCGCACCCCCACCCAGAAAGAAGTTCCTGCGTGTAAGTGAGTTGTTCGAACTACCCTGAGGACCCTTCTCGCGTAATTCTTGCAACAACTCCGGCGAATCAAGGTCGGACCTTTTCCTATTTTCCGGTTGCTGGCTTGCGGGAAACCGGTCCATGGTGATGCTACTTCTTCTCTATCGCAGCTTTGATGAACGCATTGAAAAGCGGGTGCGGTGAGAGCGGACGAGCCTTGAGTTCGGGGTGGAATTGGGTACCGAGCATGAAGGGATGTTGGCTCTTCGGGAGCTCGGCTATCTCCATCAGGCGGCCGTCGGGCGACTTACCCGAGAATACGAGGCCTGCCTTTTGGAGGCGCTCAATGTATTCGGGGTTCACTTCGAAACGGTGACGATGACGCTCCGAGATACTTGCTTTACCATATGCGCCGGCTGCGATGGTCTCGGAGACGAGCTCGCACGGGTAGGCGCCAAGGCGCATGCTGCCGCCGTAATTCTTCTTGGCCATTTTCTCCACCTGTTCAGGGAGTATCGCAATAACGGGGTGCGGGCTCTTGGCGTCTATCTCGGTCGTATGGGCGCCCGCGAGCCCCGCGACATTGCGCGCATATTCGACGGTCATGAGCTGCATGCCGTAGCAGAGACCGAAGTACGGGATTTTGTTCTCGCGGACAAAGCGGATGGCGTTTATCTTGCCCTCGATACCCGTCTCGCCGAATCCGCCGGGCACTATGATACCGTCGTATTTCTTGAGCTCGGAAACGGATGCGGGGTCGCTCTCATAATTTTTGGCGTTGAGCCAGTCTATTTCCGGCTTCACACCGTGGGCATACGCGGAGAACTTGATCGCTTCAATAACGGAGATATAAGCGTCGGAGAGCACGAAGTCGCCCGTATCGAAATATTTGCCGACGATACCTATCTTCACCGTACCGTTGCCGTTGTGCGCGTGGTCGGCAAAACGTTTCCACTCGGAAAAATCGGGTGTTTGTTTGGGGCGCTTCCCCAAAAGGCTCATCAAGGTCTCCGAGAGCTTGTCGCGTTCGAAATTGAGCGGAACGTCGTAGATGGAATCCACGTCGGGTGCCGAGATGATGTGGTCGGGCTGGACGTTGCACCAGATGGCAAGCTTTTCTTTGCGGCGCTTGTCGAGCGTATGCGTGGAGCGCGCGATGATGATGTCGGGCTGCACACCGTATGCGTTGAGCTGGCGTACCGCATTCTGCGTCGGCTTCGTTTTCATTTCGCCGATGGTCGAAGGTACGGGCAAGTAGGACACCATGATGAAGAGCACATCCGACGGGTGTTTCAGGTGCATGACGCGCGCCGCATCGATAAACAGCGCGTTGGAGAAATCGCCGAGCGTACCGCCGATCTCTACGACCGTCACGTCTGACTTTGCCATGCGCGCGGAACTCTCAAGGCGGCCGACTATCTCGTCGCGCACGTGCGGTATCGCCTCGACGCATTTCCCTCCGTAGGCGAGATTGCGCTCACGCTCGATGACGGTCTTGTAGACCATTCCGCTCGTCATGTAATCCTCGGGGCCGAGGTCGCGCCCCAAGAAGCGCTCGTAGTTGCCCATATCCTGGTCCGTTTCGAGTCCTGAATCAAGGACGAACACTTCGCCGTGCTCTATAGGGTTCATGGTACCCGCATCCACGTTGAGATACGGGTCAATCTTGACGAGATTCACGGAGAGGCCGCGTGCGGTCAAGAGCTTCCCTACCGAGGCTGCGGCGATGCCTTTGCCGACCGCCGACATAACACCGCCCACGACGAAAATGTATTTATGGCCGGCGCGCGCACGCTTCATACCTAATACTGTATCACGGCCTGCACAACCGGATGCAGTTCGAGGCGTGGGGAAAGCGGCGGACAAGCCGTACAAAACGTACGGTGATGTGCGACGCAGGGGCCCCACAACGAAGAAATGCGCCGGTTTTGCAGGCCGTCAAGTCCGCAGGTACCTTCTCACTGCAAGGTAACTGGACAACGCGCCGAGCGCTACGGCCGTACCCGTGAGGACGACGAAGAAAAGCAGGAAATGAGCCGTGTAATACTCGAAGGAGTTGAAGGAGCCGAAGAGCAGCTCGGTCGTCGGGTCGAGCCCTATCAGCACGGGACGGTACAGAAGTATCGGATAGAGCAGTATGAGCACGAGGATGCTCGATACGAGGCCATAGAGGACGCCCGCGACCATGAACGGCCCGCGGACGTACCAGCGGCTTGCGCCCACGAGATTCATGACTCCTATCTCGTCGCGGGCGGTGTAGATGGCGAGACGGATGGTGTTGAGCACGATAAGCAGCGCGCAGATAGCGAGGAATACGGTCTTTGCTATGCCGTTCTTCTCGGAGGTGTCGATAATCTTAGTCAGACGGTCGATAGCGGTTTTGTTCTGATAGAAGTTCACTTTGTCTATGGCAGCGCCCGC
>ERZ1292640.229-Hain-H43-02um-R1-229-length-44640-cov-9_pt1 | contig 34812 bp, 30 predicted proteins | sample MGYA00564404_ERZ1292640 | MGnify/ENA primary metagenome ERZ1292640 (study PRJEB36523, sample SAMEA6512636) | groundwater metagenome | collected 2019-01-08 | study: AquaDiva: Metagenomics assemblies of 32 groundwater samples | reverse complement strand
CGGCGTGTGGCCGGGGCCGGCAAACATGTGCTGGTGGAAAAACCGCTGGAAGTCAGCCTGGACAAGGCGCAGCAGCTGGTGGAGGTGTGCGAGCGCGAAGGCGTGAAGCTGGCCGTGATGCTGCAGCACAGGATGCGCGAGGCCGCCCGCGTGCTGGCACTGCTGGTTGCCAGCGGCACGCTGGGAGACCTGGTCAGCGCGTCGGCCAGCGTGCGCTGGTGGCGCCCGCAGGGTTATTACGACGAACCCGGCCGCGGCACGCTGGCGCGCGACGGCGGCGGCGTGCTGATGACGCAGGCCATCCACACGCTGGACCTGCTGCTGTGCCTGACCGGCATGCCGGTCAAGGTGAGCGCCATGGCCAACACCAGCGCCATACACCGCATGGAATGTGAAGACACGGTTGCCGCCGTGCTGCACTACCCGAACGGCGCCATCGGCAGCATAGACGCGACCACAGCGGCTTACCCGGGATTTCCTGAACGGATAAGCCTCAATTTCACCGGGGGCTCGGCCACGCTGGAAGCCGGGGAGTTTCACGCCGAACGGATGGACGGCCAGACATTCCATGCCGGCAGCCCACAGGCGTCGGGTTCCGGCGCGAACATGATGGCCTTCGACCACCAGGCTCACCGCGCCGTGCTGCAGGATTTTGTAACGGCCATCCGGACCCAGGCCGAGCCGGCCGTCACCGGGCGCTCGGCCCTGCAGGTGCACCGGCTGATTGCGGCCATGATGGCGTCCTCCGGCAGCGCCGCCGCGGTGTCCCTCACGGCCTGACCGCGGTCTTTCGGCTACGCTTGGGACAATGAACCCCTCGCCCTCCTCCACGCCCGCACCGCTGCACTTCTACTTCGACTTCATCTCGCCCTTCGGCTACTTCGCGTCACTGCGCATCGAGCCGCTGGCGGCGCGGCACGGTCGCACCGTCGAATGGCACGCGATGCTGCTGGGGGTCTCGGTGCTGAAGGTGATGGGACTCAAGCCCTTGCTCGACACGCCGCTCAAGGGCGACTACATCCGCCGCGACGCGAAACGCTACATGCGCCGCCACGGCCTGCAGATACACCGTGATCTGGACGCCCCGGTGATGGACCCGCGCGCTGCGGGCCGCGCCTTCTACTGGGTCAAGCAGCACCACCCCGAGCTCGCCGCGCCGCTGGCCCATGCGATCTACCACGCCTACTGGGCAGAAGGCCGGGATCTGTCCACCGCGGAGGCGGTGGCGGCCATAGCCCTGCCTGAGGGCCTGGACGCACAGCGCCTGCGCGAAGGCGTTGAAAGCGAGGAAGCCAGGCAGCTGCTGCGCAGCGCCGTCGAAGCCTCGCTGCAAGCCGGCATTTTCGGCTCGCCCACCGTGGTGGTGGACGGCGAGCCCTTCTGGGGGGTGGAAAACCTGGGGCTGGTGGACCAGTGGCTGGCCAGCGGCGGCTGGTAATCAGGCTTCAGAAAAAACAAACGCCACCGGCACCGCAATCGCGGCCAGGCGTTCGCGCAGTTGGCGCTCCAGCGCCTCGTCACGCGCCGACGCAATCGCCACCACGGCAGACAGGTTGCCGCCGCGCTCCTCGCCCCGCACGGTGGCGCCTGCTATGTCCGCCAGCATCTCGGCCAGCTTGACCTCGATGGCACGCAGGCGCAGCGCCGGCTTGTAGATCTTGCCGATGGCCGTGACCGGCATCACCTCGATGATGGTCACGCGTTTGGGCGCCGCCGGCCGCTCGTACACACGGGGCACTACGTCGGCCAGCAGCGTGGCCGGATCGCAAAACATGCCTGGCCTGAGCGTGACAAAGGCCACGGGCAACTCGCCGGCATAGGCGTCGGGCTCGCTGACCACGGCGCACAGGGCCACCGCCGGATGCGCCAGGAAAGCGTCTTCGACGAGGCCGGGGTCGATGTTGTGCGAGCCGCGAATGATCACGTCCTTGGCGCGGCCGGTCAGGTGGATGTAGCCCTGTGCATCGATATGGCCAAGATCACCGGAGACCAGCCACGGGCCCTCGAACATGCCGGCATTGCGCGCAGCCTCGGTGTAGCCCGGGCTCACATGCGGGCCGCGCACCACGATGACCCCGGTTTCACCAGCCGCACAGGTCTCGCCCAATTGCGCCACGCCGCCCTGCCAGGGCACGGCACGCACCTCGGTGTAGGGCAGGCGCAGCCCGGTGGACCCTGGCACGCGCGGCGCCGCAAGCGGTTCGATGGACACCAGGCCGGCGCATTCGGTCATGCCCAGGATGTTGCGCACCGCGATGCCCGGCTTGCGCTCGAACTGCGCCGCCAGTTCCGTGGGCAGCGGCGAGCCACCGGTGTAGGCGACCTTGATCGACGAAATGTCTGCATCCACCGGCAGGTTGGCCAGCGTCGCGAGAATGGTGGGCACGCAGGCCAGCGCGGTCACACGTTCGCGTTCGCAGAACTTCCAGTAGTTGGTGGTGAACGCGGGGTTTCGCATGCCGCTGAGTGTGGGCAGGACCTGGGTCGCGCCGATGGCGAGCATGGACAGGCCATACACAAAAGCCCCGGCCACATGGAACAGCGGAAACCCATTGAGCTCCACCGTGTGTTCGTCGAAGCCGTAAAACCGATGGGCAAACCATCCGGTGTGCGCCTCGTTGCCGTGGGTGTGCTGCGCAAGTTTGGGGGAGCCGGTCGTGCCGCCGGTGTGGAAGCAGGCGGCAATGCGGTCGGGCGTGAGTTGTGGATCAAACACCAGCACGTCGCCGGCCTGCGCCAGCAGATCCTGGAACACCGGCACGCCCGGTGCCGCGTTGCTACCTATGCGGATCTGCAGCACCGGCAGGCGCCGGATCGCCAGCACTTTCTCGACCATGGGCCAGAGCGGGAGCTCGTTATTGGGACCGAGCGCAACAATCACTTTGGCGCCGGACGCTTCGAGCAAGGCCGCTATGTGGTCAGGCTGCAGCAGGTAGTTGATCGGGCAGGCCTTGCCCGCCAGTTGTGCGCCCCAGAGCGCGAACTGTGTCTCGGGAATGTTCGGCGCCAGAATGGCCACGGCATCGTCAGGCCCGACGCCCAGCGCGCGGAACAGGTTGGCCGCCCGGTGGATCTGCGCCAGCAACGCGGCGTAACTCACGGCCACGGCCGGCTGCTGCAGGTCGCCGCTGGGCAGGTAGCGAAACGCATCACGGCCGGCAAAACGCTGCGCCGCATGGGCGATCAGGCCATAGGTGGTGCGCGCCGGGATCGCCTGGTCATAAGGTGTGCGCTCAAGCGCCTCGATGTCGGCCAGCCCCCGGAAGGCGGTCGTGGTCATGCGGTGGCAGTTTGCCCCAGGCCCAGCAGCCGCATGGCGTTGCCTTTCAGAATGCCGGGCATCACTTCCGGCTTGAAACCGGCGTCTTCAAAATCCTTCATCCAGCGGTCCGGCGTGATCAGCGGGTAGTCGCTGCCGAACAGGATGCGGTCTTTCAGCAGTGTGTTGGCGTATTGCACCAGCTGCTTCGGAAAGTACTTGGGGCTCCAGCCCGACAGGTCGATCCAGACATTGGGCTTGTGGGTCGCCACGCTGAGGGCCTCGTCCTGCCACGGAAAGCTCGGGTGCGCCATGACGATCTGCATGTCCGGGAAGTCGATCGCCACGTCATCGAGGTGCATGGGGTTGGAGTATTCGAGCCGCAGCCCGCCGCCGCAACGCATGCCGCTGCCGATGCCGCTGTGGCCGGTGTGAAAGATGGCCGGCATCTTGTATTCGGCAATCACCTCGTAAATCGGCCAGGCCATCTTGTCCTGGGGATAGCAGCCCTGCACCGTGGGATGGAACTTGAAACCCTTGATGCCGTGTTCCTCGATCAACCGGCGTGCCTCGCGGGCACCCATTTTTCCCTTGTGCGGATCGATGCTGGCAAAGGCCATCATCATGTCGCTGTTCTTCTTGGCGGCTTCAGCGATTTCCTCGTTGGGAATGCGGCGCCGGCCCATCTGCGTCTCGGCATCCACCGTGAACATGATCAGCCCGATCTTGCGCTCGCGGTAATAGGCAACAGTTTCTTCTATCGTCGGCCGGCGGCTGTTCTTGAAGTACTTGTCGGCGGCGCGGTCGTATTCCTCGCCATAGTTGTCGAACGGGTTCCAGCAGCTGACCTCCGCGTGGGTGTGAATGTCAATCGCAATGAGGTTTTCGTAGTCCATGCTGTCTCCTGGTGGTTCGACTTGTTGCACACCTCATACGGGTTAACACCGAGAAATGAGGCCGCGAAGTCAATTGAATTGGTTATTGTTTATAACAATAATCGATGCAACTTGCAAACCTCCCATGAGCACCAAAAAATCCTCCACCGACCTCCAGCTTGAACTCCGCGGCGACCACCAGGAGATCGCCGTGATCCGCCTGAGCCGCCCCGCCAAACGCAACGCCCTCAACGACGGGCTGATTCTGGCGCTGCGCGACATGTTTGACAACCTGCCGGCCACCGTGCGCGCAGCCGTGATCCACGGTGAAGGCGCGCATTTCTGCGCCGGCCTGGACCTCGGCGAGCTGCAGGAACGCGACGCCGGCCAGGGCATGCACCACTCCCGCATGTGGCACGCAGCACTGGAACGGGTCCAGTACGGCCCGGTGCCGGTGATTGCCGCGCTGCACGGCGCCGTGGTCGGCGGCGGACTGGAGCTGGCCAGCGCCTGCCACATCCGCGTGGCCGATGCGTCCGCGTTTTATGCGCTGCCAGAAGGCTCGCGCGGCATTTTTGTCGGCGGCGGCGGATCTGTGCGTATCCCCAAGCTGGTAGGTGTCGCCCGCATGACCGACATGATGCTGACCGGCCGGGTCTACAACGCCGAGGACGGTGAACGCGCCGGTTTTGCGCAGTACCTGGTGCCCGAAGGCCAGGCCTTCGACAAGGCGCTGGAGCTGGCGCAGCGGGTCGCCGCCAATGCGCCGCTGACCAACTACGCGCTGATGCACGCCCTGCCCCGCATCGCCGAGCAACCGGCCGACCAGGGCTTTTTCACCGAGTCCCTGATGGCCGCCATTGCGCAAAGCGCGCCCGAAGCCAAGGCCCGGGTCAAGGCCTTCCTCGATGGCAAGGCCAACAAGGTCAGCAAGGACTGATCCCCTCCCCAGCCCCGACAAGAAAAGACATGAGCGAGACAAAACCCACTTCCGCCCCCCGCTACCGGCCCCTGACCTTCGGCGTGACACGTATCGCCGCTCGCGAGGGCGATGGCGGAACCCGTTACATCAAGGCCGACCAGCCCCTGGGCGACTACGCGGCGCGCATCACGGACCGCTTTCTCCACTGGGCACAAACCGTGCCGGAGCGCAGTTTTCTGGCGCGCCGGGTCCGCCAGGCCGACGGCAGCACCGGCGACTGGCAGCACCTGAGCTACGGCCAGGCGCTGGCCAGCGCACGCGCCCTCGGGCAGGCGCTGCTGGATCGCGGCCTGAGCGTCGACCGCCCCGTGGTGATCCTCAGCGAAAACGGGCTGGAACATGCGCAGCTGGCGTTAGGCTGCCTGTATGCCGGCATTCCCTACTGCCCGGCCTCGCCGGCGTATTGCCTGGTCAGCCAGGACTATGACAAGCTGCGCCACATTCTTGACACGCTGACCCCGGGACTGGTGTTTGCCACCGATGCGGCGCGGTACGGCAAGGCGATCCAGGCGGCCGTCGGTGCCGACGTGGAAGTGGTGCTGCACGAGGGTTCGCTCGATAGCCGGCCGACGACTTCGCTGGCATCGCTGCTGGCCACCGTGCCGACCGCGCAGGTGGACGCCGCGATGCAGGCCACCGGGCCCGACACGATCAGCAAGTTCCTGTTCACTTCGGGCTCGACCAAGATGCCCAAGGCCGTGGTCAACACGCACCGCATGTGGTGTGCCAACCAGCAGCAGATGCGCCAGTCGATGCCGGTGCTGGCCGACGAGCCGCCGGTGCTGGTGGACTGGCTGCCCTGGAACCACACTTTCGGCGGCAACCACAACGTCGGGCTGACCCTGTACAACGGCGGCACGCTCTACATCGACGACGGCAAGCCGACGCCGGCCCTCATGGGTGAAACCCTGCGCAACCTGCGTGAAATCGCACCCACGCTGTACTTCAATGTGCCGACCGGCTTCGAGGCCATCGCCAACGCCATGAAGACCGACGACGTTCTGCGCAAAAACCTGCTGTCGCGCGTGAAGATGTTTTTCTACTCCGGCGCGGCACTGGCCCAGCCCGTGTGGGATGCGCTGCACGAGACCCAGGAACGCGAGATCGGCGAACGCATCGTGATGGGCACCGGTCTGGGCATGACCGAGTCCTCGCCTTTTGCGGTGTTCGTCACCAACCCCAACGTCAAGGCCGGCCACCTCGGCGTTCCCACACCCGGGCTGGAGCTCAAGCTGGTGCCTGTCGACGGCAAGACCGAGGTGCGCTACAAGGGCCCGAACATCACGCCGGGCTACTGGCGCAATGACGAAGCCACCCGCGAGAGCTTCGACGAGGAAGGCTTTTTCTCGACGGGGGATGCCGTGTTGTGGATCGACGAAAACGACCCGCACCTGGGCCTGCGTTTCGATGGCCGCATTGCCGAAGACTTCAAGCTCGCGACGGGCACCTTTGTCAGCGTGGGGCCGCTGCGCGCCAAGATCATCGCCGCCGGCGCACCCTATGTGCAGGACGCCGTGATCACCGGGATCAACCTCAATGAAGTCGGTGCGCTGATTTTCCCGACCCCCGCCGTGCGCAAGCTGGCCGGCCTGCCGGACGATGCGCCCCTGCAGCAGGTGCTGGAAAGCGAGGCGGTGCAGGCACATTTCCAGAAGGTGGCCAACACGCTGGCCGCCAGTGCCACCGGCAGCTCCAGCCGCGTGGCCCGGTTGCACCTGATGGCCGCGCCGCCGTCCATCGACAAGGGCGAGGTCACCGACAAGGGTTCCATCAACCAGCGCGCCGTGCTCAAACACCGCGCAGCGCTCGCCGACGCGATGCACGGCGGCACGCTGCCTTTCACGATCCAGCCACAACAGGACAAGCCATGAATATCGACGGACACGCCGCACTCGTCACCGGTGGAGCCTCGGGCCTGGGCGAAGCCACCGCGCGGGAACTCGCGCGGCTGGGCGCCAAAGTCGCGGTGCTCGACGTCAACCTCGCGCTGGCCGAAAAAGTGGCGGCCGATATCGGCGGCGTGGCCTGCCAGTGCGACATCACCAGCAGCGACAGCGTGGCTGCAGCGCTGAAAAAGGCCACAGCCGTCCATGGCCCGGCGCGCATCCTGATGAACATCGCGGGCATCGGCTCGGCCAGACGCGTGGTCGGCAAGGACGGCCAGGCCGCGCCGCTGGAAGATTTTGCGAAAGTCATCACCGTCAACCTGATCGGCAGCTACAACATGAGCCGGCTGTTTGCGGCCGACTGCGTGAAGCTGGATCCGCTGGAAGATGGCGAACGCGGCGTCATGATGTTCACCGCCTCGGTCGCCGCTTTCGACGGCCAGGTGGGCCAGCAGGCCTACAGCGCGTCCAAGGGCGGCCTGGTCGGCATGACCCTGCCGATGGCGCGCGACCTGGCGCAACACGGCATCCGTGTCTGCACCATCGCGCCCGGCCTGTTTGCCACACCGCTGATGAAGCAGCTGCCCGAACCGGTGCAACAGTCGCTCGCCGCATCGATCCCGTTTCCGCCGCGCCTGGGAAAACCCGAAGAGTTCGCGCAGCTCGCATGCCATATCGTCACAAATACCCACCTCAACGGCGAAGTGATACGGCTCGACGGCGCCCTGCGCATGGCGCCGCGCTGAAACAGGCACAGGCGAAACACGCCTGCCGGACCTTGCTGACCTCGTTCTTACCTTGATTTTCGTGTCCACTTTTACAACAGGAGACCTAGCATGACTTTTACCAAATCCCTACTCGTCCTCGCCCTGGCTGGTTCGGCAGCAGGCGCCGCCCTGGCCGACATCAACATTGGCGTCAGCCTGCCGCTGACCGGGCCGACCTCGGCACTGGGCATTCCGATCAAGAACTCCATTGCCCTGTGGCCCACCAGCATTGGCGGGCAAAAACTCAACGTCATCATTCTTGACGATGCCACCGACCCCACCAATGCCACGAAAAACGCGCGCCGCTTCGTGACGGACGACAAGGTCGACATCCTGATGGGCTCGGCCGCCACGCCGCCGGCCAACGCGGTCGCCGCCGTTGCCGCCGAAACCGGCACCATGCACCTGACCTTCGCGCCGATTGACGTGTCCACCGGCAAGGCCCCCTGGTCCTACAACACCCCGCAGTCCACCCTGGTGATGTCGCACGCCATCGCGGCCCACATGAAAAAAACCGGCGTCAAGACGGTCGGCTTCCTAGGCTACGCCGACGCCTACGGCGAACTCTTCCTGCGCGACATGAAGGTCAAGATGGCCGGAACCGACATGAAGTTTGTGTCCGAAGAGCGTTTTGCCCGCACCGACACCAGCGTCACCGGCCAGGCCCTGAAGGTCACGGCCGGCAATCCTGACGCCATCCTGATCGTCGCTTCGGGCAGCGGTGCAGCCATGCCGCACAAGGCGCTGATCGAGCGCGGCTACAAGGGCAAGATCTACCAGACCCACGGCGCGGCCTCGCGTGACCTGATGCGTGTCGGCGGCAAGGACGTGGAAGGTGCGTTTGTCGTGGCCGGTCCGGGCGTCGTGGCCGAGCAGTTGCCGGCCAACCACCCGAGCAAGCAGGTGGCCATGACCCACGTGACGGCCTGGGAAAAGCTTTACGGCCCAAACAGCCGCAACCCGTTTGCCGGCCACGCCTATGACGCGTCCGTGATCCTGCAGAAAATCATTCCCATCGCTCTCAAGACCGCCAAGCCGGGCACCAAGGAGTTCCGCGGCGCGCTCAAGGCCGCACTCGAAAACGCCGGCCCGATCGCGCTGTTTCACGGTACCGTGAACTACACCGCTACCAACCATGCGGGTTACACCGACGACACCGGCGTGATCATGCAGATCGTCAATGGCGACTGGAAGCTGCAGGCCAAATAAGCCGGCATTCCCGCGGGCAACCGGGCAGAGCGGCCAGCAGCCGCCCTGCCCGGCGCCCAGCATTTCACGGGCTCCCTGAAGGTATTTATGGATTTTTCAATTGCCAGCATCCTGCTGGTCGATGGCCTGACCAATGGCGCGATTTATGCGCTGCTGGGACTGGCCACCGTTCTGGTGTTTGCGGTGACCCGCGTCATCTTCATTCCGCAGGGCGAGTTCGTCACCTATGGTGCGCTGACGCTGGCCATCCTGCAGACCGGCAAGGTGCCGGGCACGATCTGGCTGCTGATGCTGCTGGCCGGCCTGGCCGCGCTGGCCGAGGCCTGGCAAACCTGGAAGCGTTACCGGCTTGCCGGCACCGCGCTGCTGGCCGGTCTGAAGGTGCTGGTCGCCCCTGTGGTGGTGTCGCTGGTCACGCTGTGGGCCGCACCGCAGCAGTTTTCGCTGTTGGTGCAGGCCCTGCTCTCGGTCTGCATCGTCACCTGTTTCGGGCCGCTGGTCTACCGCCTGGCCTACCAGTCGCTGGCCGATGCCAGTTCGTTGGTGTTGCTGATTGTGTCGGTGGGCGTGCATTTTGCGCTGACCGGCCTGGGCCTGCTTTTCTTCGGCGCCGAGGGATTTCGCAACCCGCCCTTCTGGGATGCACGCTTCAGCCTGGGTGCGGTCAACCTGTCCGGCCAGGCGGTGATCATCGCGCTGGCGTCGATGGCGCTGATCGTGATGTTGTGGCTGTTTTTTGAGCGCACGCTGTATGGCAAGGCCCTGCGTGCGACCGCGGTGAACCGGCTGGGCGCGCGCCTGATGGGCATCTCCTCGCAAACCGCGGGCCAGCTGACCCTGGCCATGGCGGCGCTGATAGGCGCACTGTCGGGCCTGCTGATCGGCCCCACCACCACCGTGTTTTACGACTCGGGTTTTCTCATCGGCCTCAAGGGTTTCGTGGCGGCCGTCATCGGCGGCCTGGCCAGCTACCCGGGCGCGGCCATAGGCGCGCTGGCCGTCGGCATCATCGAAGCCTTCGGCTCCTTCTGGGCCAGCGCATTCAAGGAAGTCATCGTCTTCACGCTGATCCTGCCGGTGCTGCTCTGGCGCTCGCTCAAGGGCGGGCACTCGGATGAGGAGCACTGACATGACCATCCGTAAATGGGGCCCCTGGGTCCTGGTCGCTGCGCTGCTGCTGGTCTGCATCCTGCCCGTGCCGGAGTTCTGGATCACCCAGCTCAACTACATCGGCATCTCCAGCCTGACCGTGCTGGGCCTGATCCTGCTGACCGGCGTCGGCGGCCTGACCTCCTTCGGGCAGGCGGCCTTCGTGGGCATAGGCGCCTACACCAGCGCCTACCTGACGGTGAACGCCGGGCTCTCGCCCTGGGTCACCTTGCTCGTCGGCCTGGGCCTGACCGCGGCCTGCGCCGTGGTGCTGGGCTGGATCACGCTGCGCATGTCGGGTCACTACCTGCCGCTGGCGACACTGGCCTGGGGCCTGTCGCTGTACTACACCATGGGCAACCTGGAAGCGCTGGGCAAATACGACGGCATTCTCGGTGTCACCGGCCTGTCGCTGTTCGGCTGGGAGCTGGGCCAGGGGCGGGTCTACCTGCTGCTGACCTGGTCGCTGGTGCTGCTGGGCACGCTGGCGCTGATCCACCTGCTCGATTCACGCGTGGGCCGCGCCATCCGCTCGCTCAAGACCGGCTCGCAGATGGCCGAGTCCATGGGCATAGACACCCTGCGCTTCAAGATCGGCATCTTCCTGATTGCCGCGTTGTTTGCCTCGGTGTCGGGCTGGCTGTTTGCGCACTTCCAGCGTTCGGTCAACCCCTCGCCCTTCGGCGTGCATGTGGGCATCGAGTACCTGTTCATGGCCGTGCTCGGCGGCGCTGGCCACGTCTGGGGCGCCATCACCGGCGTGGCAATCACCAAACTCATGGCCGACCAGCTGCAGGTGCTGCTGCCCATGCTCATAGGCACCAGCGGCAGCTACGAGACCATCGTGTTCGGCGTGCTGCTGGTGCTCACGCTCAAGTACGCGCCTGACGGCATCTGGGCCTTTGTGGACCGCAAGCTGCCCAAGGCCCCGCGCAAGGTGGACTGGCAGGATGCCGCGCCGCTGCCGCACCGTGCCAAGCCGGCCGCCGGCGAGATCGTGCTGCAGGCCAGCAACATCCGCAAGGAGTTCGGCGGCCTGGTCGCGGTCAACGACATCAACTTCTCGGTGGCCTCGGGCCAGATCGTCGGCCTGATCGGCCCCAACGGTGCCGGCAAGTCCACCACCTTCAACCTGATCACCGGTGTGCTGAGCCTGACGCGCGGCAGCGTGACCTTCCGCGGCGAAACCATCAGCAGCCTGCCCTCGCGCGAAATCGCCAAGCGCGGCATTTCACGCACCTTCCAGCACGTCAAGATGATTGCCGACATGACGGTGCTCGAAAACGTGGCGCTGGGCGCGCACCTGCGCGGCAGCAAGGGGGCGCCGTCGGCCATGCTGCGGCTGGACCGCACGGAAGAGCAGCGCCTGCTGCGTGAAGCCGAGCAGCAGTTGCGCCGCGTCGGCATGGGCAGCCACCTGCATGAACTGGCCGGCAACCTGGCCATGGGCCAGCAGCGGCTGCTGGAAATTGCGCGGGCCTTGTGCAACGACCCGGCCCTGCTGCTGCTCGATGAACCCGCCGCCGGTTTGCGCTACCTGGAAAAACAGGCGCTGATCGACGTGCTGCGCCAGCTCAAGGCCGAGGGCATGAGCATCCTGCTGGTCGAGCACGACATGGACCTGGTGATGCAGGTCACCGACCGCATCGTGGTCATGGAATTCGGCACCCGCCTGATCGAAGGCACGCCCGAAGAGATCCAGGCCAGCCCGGCGGTACGCGCCGCCTACCTCGGCACAGAACATTGATCAACATGAGCACCCCTCTTCTCCAGGTCAACAACCTCCACGCCGGCTACGGCAAGGCCGAAGTCCTGCGCGGCATCGCCCTGCAGGCCGAAGCCGGCAGCATCATCACCGTCATCGGCCCCAACGGTGCGGGCAAGTCCACCCTGCTCAATGCGCTCATGGGTGTGTTGCCGGCCACCGGCAGCATCGAATACGCCGGCCGCTCCATCATCGGCCTGCCGCTGGAAGAACGCGTCATGCTCGGCATCGCCCTGGTGCCGGAAAAACGCGAGCTGTTCGGCAGCATGTCGGTGGAAGACAACCTCGTGCTCGGCGCCTTTCGCCAGGTGCGCCTGCACAACAAGGCCTGGCGCGACCAGATGGAGGTGGTGTTCGAACTGTTTCCGCGCCTGAAGGAGCGCCGCGCGCAGGAGGCCGGAACTCTCTCCGGCGGCGAGCGCCAGATGCTGGCCCTGGGCCGCGCCCTGATGTCGCGTCCCACCCTGCTGATGCTCGACGAGCCCAGCCTGGGCCTGGCGCCGCTGATCGTGCGGGAAATATTCCGCACCATCGAGGCGCTGCGCCAGACCGGCGTGACCACCCTGCTGGTGGAGCAGAACGCGCGCGCCGCCCTCGAAGCGGCCGACCATGGCTACGTGCTGGAGATGGGCGAGATCGGCCTGAGCGGCCCGGCCGCCGACCTCGCGAAAGACCCGCGCGTGGTGGACACCTACCTGGGCGCGTCGCGCAAACCGGCAGCCACCGCCTAGGCCATGGACTACCAGCCGCGCCTCGACGACATCCGCTTCATCCTGCATGAGGTGCTGGACGCACCGGCTCAACTGCAGGCGCTTGCGCCTTTTGCCGGCACCGATGCCGAGCTCATGGAGCAGGTGCTCGGCGAAGCCGGCAAGTTCGTGGCCGGGCAGATCGCGCCGCTGCAACGCACCGGCGACGAGATCGGCTGCAGCTTTGATCAGGGACGAGTCACCACCCCGCCGGGTTTCAAGGCCGCGTATGCCGCCTTCTGGCAGGGCGGCTGGCCGGCGCTGGCCTGCGCGACGGAGGACGGCGGCCAGGGCCTGCCCACGGTGCTGGAGGCCATTCTGTACGAGATGCTCAGCGCCGCCAACCACGGCTGGACCATGGCGCCCGGTCTGCTGCACGGCGCCTACGAATGCATACGCCACCATGCCAGCGATGCCCTGAAGGCGAGCTACCTTGAAAAAGTGGCGACCGGCGAGTGGCTGGCCACCATGTGCCTGACCGAGCCGCACGCGGGCAGCGACCTGGGCCTGGCACGAACCCGGGCCGTGGGCCAGGCCGACGGCAGCTACCGCCTCAGCGGCACCAAGATTTTCATCTCCGGCGGCGAACACGACCTGACGGACAACATCGTTCACCTCGTGCTCGCACGGCTGCCGGATGCGCCGCCCGGCCCCAAAGGCCTGTCGCTGTTCCTGGCACCCAAGGTCTTGCCGGACGGTCAGCGCAACATCGTTCATTGCGATCGCATCGAGGAAAAAATGGGCCTGCACGGCAGCCCGACCTGCGTGATGCGTTTTGACGAAGCCACCGGCTGGATCGTCGGTGAGCCGGGCCGCGGCCTGGCGGCGATGTTCGTGATGATGAATGCGGCGCGCCTGCATGTGGCCCTGCAGGGGATCGGTCTGCTCGAGGCCGCGTGGCAGAAGGCCGATGCCTATGCCGGCGAACGCCGGCAGATGCGCGTGCCCGGCCCGCGCGACAACACGCAGGCCGCGGATGCCATCAGCGGCCACCCGGCCATGCGCCGCCTGCTGGACACGCAGCGCGCCTGGATAGATGGCGGCCGCGTACTGGCCTACCGCACGGCGATGGAGCTGGACATCGCGAAACACCATCCCGACGCCACCCGGCAGGCCAGCGCGCAACGCTGGTGCAGCCTGGTCACCCCGGTGCTCAAGGCGGCCTTCACCCACCAGGCTTTTTACGGCGCCAGCGAGTGCCTGCAGGTTTTCGGCGGCCACGGCTATGTGCGCGAATGGGGCATCGAGCAAATCGTGCGCGACGCCCGTGTACCCATGATTTACGAGGGCACCAACGAGATCCAGGCCATCGACCTGCTGGTGCGCAAGGTGCTGGCCGACGGCGGCGCCGGCATGGCCGCGCTGCTGCAGGACCTGCAGACCGGCCTGGAGGCCGGCCGGCCGGGCGACGCCGACGTGCTGCGCCGCCTGGCCGATCTGCGCGAGCTCACGGCCGGGCTGGCCGCGGCCAGCCAGACCCACCCGGTGCTGGCCTACGAAGCCGCCGACGACTACCTGCGCGCGGTCGCCCTCGCCCTGCTGGCCTGGGCCTGGAGCCGCATCGACAGGGTCGCGGCTGACGCCCCGCGCTGGCGCCAGGCCAGCGCCGCGCTGCACCTGCGCGTGCTGCCCGAATTCGACATGCGTCTCGGCATCATCCGGGGCCAGTGCACACCGGCGCCCGCGGAATCTATATAAAAACAGGCTGGAGCCCCCGTCCTTCATGCGCAAGAAGCTACTGAATTCATAGCATCGACAGGTTCAACCCATGCACCCGAGGAGACCGGCCATGTCCCCCCAAGCTTCCCCCCACCCCTCCCTCTACCCGGCCGCAGGCGCAGCCAGACTGCGTCTGCTGGGCGCCTCCGCCTGTGCGCTGCTGCTTGCCGCCTGTAGCAGTCCACCGCTCGCTCCCACCCGCCCCGTCGCCACCGGCCAGGCGCCGGTCATGGCCTGCGACGCGCTGGCAGCGCGCCTGAATCTGACCGCCACCCGCGTGGTCTCGGCCCAGCGCGTGGAAGCCGGCCAACTGAAGCTGCCGGGCATCACCCAGCCCATGCCCGAACACTGCGTGGTCAGGGGACTCATGAACGAGCGCACCGGGCCTGTCGATGGCAAGCCTTACGCGATCGGCTTCGAGATGCGCCTGCCCACCGCCTGGAACGGCCGCTTCTTCTACCAGGCCAACGGCGGACTCGACGGTTTCCAGACGCCGGCGTATGGCGACATCCTGGGCGGCGGACCGGCCAGCAACGGCCTGCTCAAGGGTTTCGCCGTGCTCAGCTCGGACGCCGGCCATGCCTTTGACCGCAGCTCCCCGATAGGCGGCGCCACCTTCGGGCTGGACCCGCAGGCGCGACTCGACTATGGCTACAACGCGGTGGCGCAACTCACGCCCATGGCCAAGGCGCTGATCCACACTTATTACGGCAAGCGTCCCGATACGTCCTATCTGGTCGGCAGCTCCAACGGCGGCCGGCACGGCTTTGTGACGGCCTCGCGCCTGCCGCGTGACTATGACGGCATTCTGGTCAGCACACCGGGTTACCGGCTGCCGCTCGCGGCGGTGGCACAGGTGTGGGGAGCGCAGCAATTCGCGTCGATCGCACAGCCCAACCCGGCCACCGGCCGGCCGGACCTGCGCACCGCCTTCACGCCGGCCGACATGGCGCTGGTTTCACGCAGCATCCTGGCGCGCTGCGATGCGCTGGACGGCCTGGCCGACGGCATGGTGGCCGACCTGCAGGCCTGCCAGGCAGCGTTTCGCGTTGACCGCGACATCCCCGTTTGCGCCGCTGGCGTCGCCACGGGCACCTGCCTGAGCCAGGCGCAAAAAGACGTGCTGGTCAGGGTGCTGGCAGGTCCGAAAGACAAGGCCGGCGCCGCGGTGTACGCCAGCCTGCCAGCCGACCCGGGCATCGCCGGCAACGACTGGGCCGCCTGGAAGTTCGTCAACAGCGTGGGCCCGCGCGACGCGATTGCGCTGGGCTTTGTGTTTGTCACGCCACCGGCATCCCCCGCCGTACTGAGCGGGCAAGGCAACACGCTGATCGACTACGCCCTGAAATTCAACCTGGACACCGACCTGCCCAAACTCACCGCGACCAGCGGCGCCTACCGCGAATCGGCCATGGCCTTCATGACACCGCCCGACCCAACGATGCGCGAGTTTGTCGCGCACGGCGGCAAGATGATTGTTTTCCACGGCACGGCCGACCCGGTGTTCTCCGCGCTCGACACCATCGCCTGGCACGATGCCTTTCGCCGTACCCACGGCGCGGCGGCCGGGCGCCACGCCCGGCTCTTCCTCGTGCCCGGCATGAACCACAGCCGGGGCGGGCCGGCCACCGACCAGATGGATCTGGTCGATGCCCTGGTGGCCTGGGTCGAGCGCGGCCAGGCACCCGAGGCCGTGGTGGCCCGCGCGCGCGGGCCGGGCTCGGCCGTGCCCAACCCCGAGGTCCCGGCAAGCTGGAGCCCGGCACGCACCCGGCTGCTCTGCCCCTACCCGCAAGTGCCGCGCTACACAGGACGCGGCGACACGGAAAGCGCCGCCAGCTTCGCCTGCGCGGCCCGCTGATAAAGTCACCCCAACACCCAGCCACAGAGCCAGACCCCACACCATGAGCGCCCGCGATCTTCCCAAACCTCCCGACCCGGCCACCACGGCCACGGTGGACCAGGTCGATACCAGCTACCTGCAAAGCCTGATCGGCTACAACGCCAGGCGCGCGGCGCTGTCGGTCATCGAGGTGTTCATGGAACGCATGGCGCCTTATGACCTGCGGGTCGTGGATTTTTCGGTGCTGTCGCTGGTCACGCACAACCCCGGCATCACCTCGCGCCAGCTCTGCACCGCGCTGGGCATCCTGCCGCCCAACCTGGTGGCCATGGTCAACAGCCTGGAAAAACGCGAGCTGATCGCACGCAAGCCGCACCCGCGCGACGGCCGGGCCATGGGCCTGCACCTCACCGCCAGCGGCAGCAAACTCATGCGCGACGCCGAACACACTGCGGCAGCGCTGGAGGCCGAGGTCGCCTCCCGGCTCTCGGCCAGCGAGACCAAAACCCTGCTGCGGCTGCTGCAAAAGATCTACCTGTAACGACCGGCTGCCCCCACCTCTAACGCATTCGTTCCAACTTTTCAAGCCCTTTTGGCTGTGAAGCTACACCCTGCGGGCGCAGGCAGCTATAAAACTAGTAGCAGTCCGGAATTTGCGCTATATTCGCCTTCCAAGCCCGTGCTTGCCTATCAACTCTGACAAAAACCGTGACCAGGAGATGCCCCCCATGAGTGCCAAAGAAAATGCCGCCGTCGGACAGCTGTTTGAACTGCTTGAGTCGCGTTACGCCCTGCGTGTGTTGTGGGCGCTCAAAGACGGTCATCCGCAGACTTTCCGGCTGCTGCAGGACAGCGTGGGCAGCATCACTCCGAACACCCTGAACACCCGCATCAAGGAACTGCGCGCCGCCGGCCTGATGGGTCACGGCAACGACGGCTACATCGTCACCGCCCTCGGTGCCGACCTGCTCAAACGCCTGAACGACGTGCAGGCCTTCGCCGCCAAATGGTCGGCCAGCCAGACCAAGGTCACGGCCGTCAAGAAGAAATAAGGCGCTGCCGCCCCCACAAAGACAGGCCCTGCGCCTGTCTTTTTATTTGGGGCGGGCCCTTTCAAGGCCGGATTTAAGGCATAAAATCGGGCCGCAGCCCTTTTACAGCTTGCGCAGACAGCTATTTATTTGATAGCACCGGCCAGCCGGCAGACGGCGCCCACCCGCGCAGCACCAGGCTGCAATTCCTTGTCTTGAAAAGGGCTTTGCTGCCCCAAGCTGCCCTCTTGTCCTCTGAACAAAGCCTTCGACCATGTCCGACCACAAACAACCCGAACAAAATCAAGACCTGAGCGGTGCCCCCAGCCCGGAAGAGCTGGAGGCCGCCCAGGCCGCCAACGAGGCCGATGCACTGAGCGCCGCCCAGGCCGAACTGGCCGTGCTGCAAGCCAAAAACACCGAACTGGCCGACAGCTTCCTGCGCGCCAAGGCCGAGGCTGAAAATGCCCGCCGCCGCGCCGACGACGAAATCGCCAAGGCGCGCAAGTTCGCCGTCGAGAGTTTTGCCGAAAGCCTGCTGCCGGTCACCGACAGCCTGGAAGCCGGCCTGCAGCAGCCGGACGCCACGGCCGCCCAGATCCGCGAAGGCACCGAGGCCACGCTCAAGCAGCTCAAAAGCGCGCTCGAACGTAACAAGGTGATCGAGATCAACCCCGCTGCCGGGACCCGCTTCGATCCGCACCAGCACCAGGCCATCAGCATGGTGCCGGCCGAGCAGGAAGCCAACACCGTGGTCGGCGTGCTGCAAAAAGGCTACCTGATCGCCGACCGCGTGTTGCGGCCCGCGCTGGTCACCGTGGCGGCACCCAAATAAATGAGCTGATTTGCGATGTTGCACTTGAAACGTCGAAAGTTATCCACAAGTCATCAACATGGTCCTGTGACCAGCGGCTGAAATCCTTGGCCCCCCGTCTTCAACCAACTTAACCAAGAAAATCTAGGAGTAAATCATGGGCAGAATCATCGGTATCGATCTGGGCACCACCAACAGCTGCGTGGCTGTGATGGAGGGCAATGTCCCCCGCGTCATCGAAAACTCGGAAGGTGCACGCACCACGCCGTCGGTCGTGGCTTACCTCGAAAACGGTGAAGTGCTGGTCGGTGCCTCGGCCAAACGCCAGGCCGTGACCAATCCCAAGAACACGCTCTACGCGGTCAAGCGCCTGATCGGCCGCAAGTTCACCGAAAAAGAAGTGCAAAAGGACATCGACCTGATGCCCTACAAGATCGTGGCGGCCGACAACGGCGACGCCTGGGTCGAAGTGCACGGCAAGAAGATGTCGCCGCAGCAGGTCAGCGCCGACATCCTGCGCAAGATGAAAAAAACCGCCGAAGACTACCTCGGCGAGCCGGTCACCGAAGCCGTGATCACGGTGCCTGCCTACTTCAACGACGCACAGCGCCAGGCGACGAAAGACGCCGGCCGCATTGCGGGCCTGGACGTCAAGCGCATCATCAACGAGCCCACCGCCGCGGCGCTGGCCTTCGGCATGGACAAGCAGGAAAAAGGCGACCGCAAGATCTCGGTCTATGACCTGGGCGGCGGCACCTTCGACATCTCCATCATCGAGATTGCCGACGTCGACGGCGAAAAGCAGTTCGAAGTGCTGTCCACCAACGGCGACACCTTCCTGGGCGGCGAGGACTTCGACCAGCGCATCATTGACTTCATCATCGACGAGTTCAAGAAGGAATCCGGCGTCAACCTCAAGAACGACGTGCTGGCCCTGCAGCGCCTGAAGGAAGCCGCCGAGAAGGCCAAGATCGAGCTGTCTTCCAGCGCGCAGACCGACATCAACCTGCCCTACATCACGGCCGATGCCTCGGGTCCGAAACACCTGAACATCAAGATGACCCGCTCCAAGCTGGAGCAGCTCGTCGAAGAGCTGGTCGAGCGCACCATCGCCCCGAGCCGCGTGGCGGTCAAGGACGCCGGCGTCTCCAGCGGCGACATCCATGACGTGATCCTGGTCGGTGGCCAGACCCGCATGCCCAAGGTGCAGGAGAAGGTCAAGGAATTCTTCGGCAAGGAGCCGCGCAAGGACGTGAACCCCGACGAGGCCGTGGCCGTCGGCGCTGCGATCCAGGGCCAGGTGCTGTCGGGCGACCGCTCCGACGTGCTGCTGCTCGACGTGACGCCGCTGTCCCTGGGCATCGAAACCATGGGCGGCGTGATGACCAAGATGATCAAGAAGAACACGACCATCCCGACCAAGTTTGCACAGACCTTCTCGACCGCCGAGGACAACCAGCCGGCCGTGACGATCAAGGTGTTCCAGGGCGAGCGTGAAATCGCCTCGGGCAACAAGGCGCTCGGCGAGTTCAACCTCGAGGGCATTCCGCCTGCCGCACGCGGCACGCCGCAGATCGAAGTGTCCTTCGACATCGACGCCAACGGCATCCTGCACGTGGGCGCCAAGGACAAGGGCACCGGCAAGGAAAACAAGATCACCATCAAGGCGAACTCCGGCCTGTCGGAATCCGAGATCCAGCAGATGGTCAAGGACGCCGAACTCCACGCCGCCGAGGACAAGGAGCGGGTCGAGTTCGTGCAGGCCAAGAACAATGCCGAAGCCATGGTGCACAGCGTGAAAAAATCGCTGACCGAGTACGGCGACAAGCTCGACGCCGGCGAGAAGGAAAAGATCGAGGCCGCCATCAAGGACATGGAAGAAGCGCTCAAGGGCGAGAGCAAGGACGCCATCGACGCGAAAAACGCCGCCCTGATGGAAGCCAGCCAGAAGCTCGGTGAAAAAATGTACGCCGACATGCAGGCATCGCAGGCCGCACAGGCCGGCGGCGCGGCAGGCGGCGAAGAAGCTGCCGCCAAACCGGCCGCCGACGACAATGTGGTGGACGCCGAAGTCAAGGAAGTCAAGAAGGGCTGATCCCTTTTTGATGCAACGCCTCCGGGCAGCGAAGCGGAATCGGGGGCTTTCCCCGCATTCCGCTTTGCCGCATCCGGGGCACAGGAATCCTTTCCACTGAACACGCAATTCCCATGGCCATCAAAAAAGACTACTACGACACGCTGGGTGTTCCGAAAAACGCCAGCGATGAAGACATCAAGAAAGCCTATCGCAAGCTGGCGATGAAGCACCACCCTGACCGCAACCAGGGCAGCGCCAGCAAGGCCTCCGAGGAGAAATTCAAGGAAGCCAAGGAAGCCTACGAGATGCTTTCCGATGCGCAGAAACGCGCGGCCTACGACCAGTACGGCCACGCCGGTGTCGATCCGAACCGCGGCGGCGGTCCCGGTGCGGAAGGTTTTGGCGGTTTCGCCGAAGCCTTTGGCGATATTTTTGGTGATGTCTTTGGCGGCCAGCAGGCCCGCGGCGGCCAGCGCGGCGGCCGCCAGGTCTACCGCGGCGGCGACCTCAGCTACGCGATGGAAGTCACGCTGGAAGAAGCGGCCACCGGCAAGGACGCGCAGATCCGCATCCCGAGCTGGGACGACTGCAGCACCTGCCACGGCACCGGCGCCAAGCCCGGCACCAAGGTGGTCACCTGCACCACCTGCCATGGCCACGGCGTGGTGCAGATGCGCCAGGGCTTCTTCAGCGTGCAGCAGACCTGCCCGCAGTGCAAGGGCACCGGCAAGCTGATTCCCGAGCCCTGCGTCGCCTGCCACGGCGTCGGCAAGACCAAAACCACCAAGACGCTGGAAGTCAAGATTCCGGCCGGCATCGACGACGGCATGCGCATCCGCTCCACCGGCAACGGCGAGCCGGGCACCAACGGCGGCCCGCCGGGTGACCTCTACATCGAGATCCGCCTGAAGAAACACGACATCTTCGAGCGCGACGGCGACGACCTGCACTGCGTGGTGCCGATCGGCATGGCGACGGCTGCGCTGGGCGGCGAGATCGAGGTGCCGACGCTGGCCGGCAAGGCCGCCATCGACATCCCCGAAGGCACGCAGACCGGCAAGCAGTTCCGCCTGCGCGGCAAGGGCATCAAGGGCGTGCGCTCCAGCTACCCCGGCGACCTGTACTGCCACATCACGGTGGAAACGCCGGTCAAACTGACCGAGCACCAGCGCAAGCTGTTCAAGGAACTCGACGAGTCCCTGAAAAAAGGCGGTGCCAAACACTCGCCCACCGAAGAAAGCTGGACCGACAAGCTCAAGGGCTTTTTCGGCGCCTGATTCAGCGCCTGAGGCCACGGCCACCTGGCTATTGATTTGATAGCTGGGTGCGCCCGTACCACCTGGGCTGCAGGCCGATTTCATTCTTTGCCGGACGTGCAGCCTCGGCTTGCCTCGGGGTTGTTTCGCACCGGCGCGGCGAAAGGCACCGGGCTCCGATAAAGTCGGGGGCTGCCCTCTCCCGCTTTTTCCTGATGTCCACTCCCCTTTCCCCCAAACGCGAGCTCTGGCTCCTCATCACGCTGGCCGGCATCCAGTTCACACACATCGTGGACTTCATGGTCATGATGCCGCTGGGTCCGCAGTTCACGCAGATCTTCAACATCAGCGATGCGAAGTTCAGCCTGCTGGTTTCGGCCTACACCTTTGCCGCGGGTGCCTCAGGCCTGCTCGCGTCCCTGTATGTGGACCGCTTCGGCCGGAAAAACCTGCTGCTGGTGCTGTACCTGCTGTTTGCGCTCGCAACACTGGCCTGCGGCATCGCGCCCAGCTATGACAGCCTCCTGCTGGCACGTGTGGCCGCCGGCACCTTCGGCGGCGTGTTGACCGCCCTGTCGCAAACCATCATTGCCGATGTGATTCCCTTCGAGCGGCGCGGCCGCGCGATGGGCATCGTGATGTCCTCGTTTTCCGTGGCATCGATCGCCGGTGTTCCGCTCAGCCTCTTTCTGGCGGCGCAGTTCGGCTGGCATGCCCCCTTTTTTGCGATTGCCGCCACTTGCGGCGTGCTGGCGCTCGGCGCCTGGCTGACCTTGCCGGCGCTCGCGGGCCACCTGGAGCACCAGCGCAACTCGCCCATCGCCGGCATCGTGCTGGTTCTGCGGGACACCAACCACCGGAAGGCCTTTGCATTTACCGCACTGCTGATGTTCGGCGGCTTCGCCATCATTCCCTACATCACCATTTTCATCACGGCCAACGGCGGCTTCACCGCCCGGCAGGTGCCGTATCTCTACCTGTGCGGCGGCGCGGCCACACTGGTCACCGCGCGCTTCATCGGCCGGTTGTCCGACTCGGTGGGCAAGGCCAGGATGTTCAGCGTCATGGCGGTCCTCGCCCTCGCCCCCATGCTCCTGCTGAGCCAGAGCGCCGGTTTCGGCGTGTGGGGCATTCTGGTGGTCACCACGGCTTTATTTATCGGCATGAACGGCCGCATGGTGCCGGGCATGGCGCTGGTGGCCAGTGCCGCCAACCCGCAACTGCGCGGCACCTTCATGGCCCTCAATTCCTCGGTGCAGTCGGCCGCCATGGGGGCTGCGGCCTTTGTGGGCGGCCTCATCATCAGCCGCGACGCGCAGGGCCTGGTCCAGCACTACTGGGGCAACGCCCTGGTGGGCGTGGTGGCCACGGTGCTCAGCCTGATGCTGGTGCGAAAGCTGCATCTGCACGGCGCGCCTTCCCAGCCCATCCGCGATAAAGTAGCCTGATTCCCCAACCAACCTTCTTCCCACCCCCATGAAAACCAAAGCCGCCGTCGCCTGGAAAGCAGGCCAAGCCCTGACCATTGAAACCGTCGACCTCGAAGGCCCGAAGTTCGGCGAGGTGCTGGTCGAGATCAAGGCCACCGGCATCTGCCACACCGACTACTACACGCTGTCGGGCGCCGACCCGGAAGGCATCTTCCCGGCCATCCTCGGCCATGAAGGTGCGGGCATCGTGGTCGATGTCGGCCCCGGCGTGACCACGCTAAAAAAGGGCGATCACGTGATTCCGCTGTACACGCCGGAGTGCCGCCAGTGCAAGTTCTGCCTGTCGCGCAAGACCAATTTATGCCAGCTGATACGCGGCACGCAAGGCAAGGGCCTGATGCCCGACGCGACCAGCCGCTTCAGCCTGGACGGCCAGCCCATCTTTCATTACATGGGCACCAGCACTTTCAGCAACTACACGGTCGCACCCGAAATCTCGCTGGCCAAGATCCGCGAGGACGCTCCGTTCGACAAAGTCTGCTACATCGGCTGCGGCGTGACCACCGGCATCGGCGCGGTGCTGTTCACCGCCAAGGTGGAAGCCGGGGCCAATGTCGTGGTCTTCGGCCTGGGCGGCATCGGCCTGAATGTGATCCAGGGCGCGAAGATGGTGGGCGCCGACAAGATCATCGGTGTGGACATCAACCCGGCGCGCCAGGAAATGGCGCGCAAGTTCGGCATGACGCATTTCATCAACCCGAAGGAAGTCGACAACGTGGTGGACGCCATCGTGCAGCTGACCGACGGCGGTGCCGACTACAGCTTCGAATGCATAGGCAACACGACCGTGATGCGCCAGGCGCTGGAGTGCACGCACAAGGGCTGGGGCCGCAGCATCATCATCGGTGTGGCCGAGGCCGGCGCCGAGATCAGCACGCGGCCCTTCCAGCTGGTCACCGGCCGCAAGTGGGAAGGCTCGGCCTTCGGCGGCGCGCGCGGCCGCACCGACGTGCCGAAAATCGTGGACTGGTACATGGAAGGCAAGATCAACATCGACGACCTGATCACGCACACCATGCCGCTGGAGGACATCAACAAGGGCTTCGAACTGATGAAAAGCGGCGAGTCGATCCGCGGTGTGGTCCTCTACTGAGCAGGACGCCACGCCCGTGAACACACTCCAGCCCCTGCGCCAGCTCACAGCCGGTGTGCTGGACGTGGCCCTGTACGAGACCGGGCCGGCGGACGGCCCGCCCGTGTTCCTGATGCACGGTTTTCCCTATGACATCCACGCCTATGCCGAGGTGGCGCCCCTGCTGGCGGCGCAAGGCTGCCGGGTCTATGTGCCGAGTTTGCGCGGCTACGGTGCCACGCGTTTCCTGAGCGACGCCACACCACGTTCGGGCGAGCAGGCCGCGCTGGGCGCCGATCTGCTGGCGCTTCTGGATGCGCTGGCCGTGCCGCGCGCGGTGCTTGCCGGTTACGACTGGGGCGGGCGCGCGGCCTGCGTGGTGGCGGCCCTCTGGCCCGAACGCTGCGCCGGCCTGGTCTCGCTCAACAGCTACAACATCCAGAACATCGCCAAAGCCATGGTACCGGACACGCCGGACAACGAGCACAGTCTCTGGTACCAGTATTACTTCCACAGCGAGCGCGGCCGCGCGGGCCTGGCGGCCAACCGGCGCGCCTTCTGCCGCCTGCTCTGGAAACTGTGGTCGCCGACCTGGACCTTTGATGACGCCACGTTTGAGCGCAGCGCCGAAGCTTTCGACAACCCGGACTTCGTGGAGGTGGTGATCCAGTCCTACCGCCACCGCTTCGGCCTGGTGGCCGGTGATCCGGCGCTGGCCGACATCGAGCAGCGCCTGGCGGCGCAGCCGCCCATCACCGTGCCCAGCATCACCTTCGACGGCACCGACGACGGGGTGCGCCCACCCGCTACCGCCGCACAACACGCACGCCTCTTCACCGGGCCGCGTTCACACCGCATCGTGCCCGGCGCCGGCCACAACCTGCCGCAGGAAAAGCCGCAGCTGTTTGCCGACGCCGTGCTTGAACTCGTGCAGCAGCGACTCCAGACATGAACACAAAACCCGAACTCCTCAGTGAGCACGCCTGCTTCGGTGGTGTGCAGCGTTTTTACCAGCACGCCTCCACCACCATCGGCCTGCCGATGAAGTTTTCGGTGTTCCTGCCGCCGCAGGCCGCGATAGCCGCCGCCGCCGGCACCGTGCCCGCGCTGGTCTACCTGGCGGGACTGACCTGCAACGAGGAAACCTTCATGGTCAAGGCCGGCGCGCAGCGCCTGGCCGCCAGCCTCGGCCTGGCGCTGATCGCGCCCGACACCAGCCCGCGCGGCGCGAACCTTCCCGGTGACGCCGAGAGCTGGGACTTCGGCGTCGGCGCCGGCTTTTACCTTGATGCCACGCAGGCACCCTGGTCGCAGCACTACCGCATGGAAAGCTACATCACCACCGAGCTGCTGCCGCTGCTGACCGCCACCCTGCCCCTGAACGCCGACCGCATCGGCATCTTCGGCCATTCGATGGGCGGCCACGGCGCGCTCACGCTGGCGCTGCGCCACCCCGGCCTGTTCAAGTCGGTCTCGGCGTTTGCGCCGATCTGCGCGCCCAGCCAGTGTCCCTGGGGCCACAAGGCTTTCACCGGCTACCTGGGCGCCGACAGCGCCGCATGGTCCGCGCACGACGCCACGGCCCTGATGGCCGCGCTGCACACCGCGCCCTACCCGGGCGGCATCCTGATCGACCAGGGCCTGGCCGACAAATTCCTGTCGGAGCAGCTGCACCCGCATCTCTTTGAAGCCGCTTGTACCGAGGCCGGCCAGGCCTTGCAACTGCGCCGGCATGCGGGTTATGACCACGGTTATTACTTCATTGCCACCTTCATGGCCGACCACCTGAACCACCACGCGCGGCAGCTTTCACAGTGAACAGCTAAAAGAGGCTGCCCTGCGCGGAAGGCCGCACCGGTGGCCTGAACCGGCTGAAGTCCAGCTCGGTGCGCTGCCGGTTCAGACCCAGCCGGTGGCAGGTTTTTTCAAAACGCTGCTTGATCAGGTCGGCCCACAGGCCGCTGCCTTTCATGCGCGAGGCAAAGTCGCTGTCATAGTCCTTGCCGCCGCGCATTTCCTGGATGCGCGCCATGATGCGCGACGCACGTTGCGGGTAGTGCAGTTCCAGCCACTGTTTGAACAGCGGCGCCACTTCCCAGGGCAGGCGGACCACGGTGTAAAACGCCGTACGCGCGCCGGCCTCAAAGGCGGCCTGCAACACCTGTTCCATGTCGTCGTTCACAAACGGGATTTGCGGCGCCACACTCACGCCCACGGGAACACCCGCGTCGGCCAGCGCCCGGATGGTGCGCAGGCGCCGGTGCGGCGCGGCCGCGCGCGGCTCCAGCTTGCGGGCAAGTTCGCCGTCCAGCGTGGTGATGGTCACATAGACCGCTGCCAGATGTTGGGCCGCCATGGGCGCCAGCAGGTCCAGGTCGCTCTCGACGCCGCTGGACTTGGTGACCAGCGCGATTGGGTGCCGCACTTCCTGCATCAGTTCGATCAGGCCGCGCGTCAGGCGCAGCTCACGCTCGACCGGCTGGTAACAGTCGGTGGCCGAGCCGATGTTGATCAGCTTGGGCACATAGCTGCGTTTGCCCAGGTCGGCGCGCAGCATGGCGGCGATGTTGCGCTTGGCGATGATTTTTGTTTCAAAGTCCAGGCCCGGCGAGAGGTTGAGGTAGCTGTGCGTCGGCCGCGCGTAACAGTAGATGCAGCCATGTTCGCAGCCGCGGTAGGGGTTGACCGAATAGTCGAAGTAGATGTCGGGTGAATCATTGCGGCAGATGGCGCTGCGCGCGTCCTCGAACACCACCTCGGTCGGTATCGGCGCCTGATTTCCGGCCACTTCTTCCAGCGTGCCCCAGCCGTCGTCATAAGCAGCCCGCGTGTCTTTCTCGAACCGGTGGGCCAGCCGCGTGGCCGTACCGCGGCCCTTGATGGCGTGCAGGGGAATGGTGACTTCGGTCATGAGTACGCACAGAAAAGACTGTACAAACAAACAGTATAGTCACTCCGCCGCCATCCTGCCGCCAGCTCTTCGTCCCAGCCTGAAGCGCTATTTATTCAGTAGCAGCTTGCGCCCATCCTTCAAGGGCCGGATGCACTTTTCATTAAAAGTAAAGGAGTTCAGGGGGCGCTGACACCCGCCCCGGGCGGCACCCGTGCCGGCCGGCGCCGCGACTCCACGCCCAGGTACAGCGCCTGGCCTGCCAGCAGCGACAGGCCGAAGGCCGCCAGCATGCCCAGCGCATTGGCCACGAGCTGCGTGGGCCAGAGCTGACTGACCACGGCATTGACCGCCAACAGCACGGCAAAATGAATCAGGAACACCGAGTAGGACATCTGACCGAGTTGCAGCAGCCACGGCGTTTGCAGCCAGCGACCCGCCTGTCGACTGCGCTGCAGCGCCACCAACCCCAGGGCCACCACCAGCGCCACCAGCAGCCGGCCCCGGAAGTCGAGCACCAGCGCCAGCACGCCCAGCACCACAATGACCAGCAGCCAGCGCGCCGGCCGGGGGCTGTGCGATGCCCACCAGGCCAGCATGCCCAGGGCGTAAGCGCCAAAGAAATATAGCCCCGTCATGTCCAGCGCCGCGTGCCGGTTGAACACCGCCAGCGACGCGGCTGCGAGCAGCGCCACCCCCATGACCCCGGCCCGCGCCGGCAGGCCGGGCCAGCGTCTGTGCGCGCAACTGGCCAGCGTGAACAGCAGCACCATCATCACGAACAGCTGGAAATCAATCGCCACGTACCAGATGCCGGCCGACAGGGCCTCCTGCCCCACGATGTCCTGGAGCAAAAACACATGGGCCAGCACCTGCCAGAGGGAGGGAATGTCGGGCACCGAAGGATGCGGCAGCCATGGCCGCACCAGCGCCGCGACCAGCGTGGTGACCAACAGGGCCACGAAGAGAGGCGGCGCCAGCCGCTGGTAGCGACGCAGGATCAGGCGGCCCGGTTGCCGGAACACCGCAACGCCCTGGGGCGCCAGCACGCTGGCGGCCAGAAAACCGCCCACCACCAGAAACACCTGCACCGCCATGCGGGCGTAGTCGTAAAGCCAGTTCATCAGCCCCGGCGCCGCGGTGTGGACCACGTCGCTCATGGGGCCGTAAAACGCCAGGTGGTGCCAGACGATCAGCACGCAGCCCAGCGCCTTCAGGGCATCTATGCCGGGCAGGCGCTGCGCGGACGGTGTCAGGGCAGCAACCGGCGGTTTCATGCGGCAGAAAGCTTAAGCGCAGACCCTCTGGCGCGCTTCCTGGTACTCGCGCTTGAGTTGCGCAACGAAGTCGGCCGTGCTCTGAACCTTGCTGATCGCGCCAATGCCCTGGCCGCAGCCCCAGATGTCTTTCCAGGCCTTGGACTTGTCGCCGCCGAAGTTCATCTTGCTCGGGTCGCTCTCGGGCAGGTTGTCGGGGTCCATGCCAGCTGCGCGTATCGACGGGGCCAGGTAGTTGCCGTGCACGCCGGTGAACAGGTTGCTGTAGACGATGTCGTCGGAATTGCTGTCCACGATGGCCTGTTTGTAGGCGTCCGAGGCGCGCGCTTCTTCAGTCGCAATGAAGGCCGAGCCGATGTAGGCAAAGTCGGCACCCATGGCTTGGGCAGCCAGCACGGCGCCGCCGGTGGAGATGGCACCCGACAGCGCGACCGGGCCGTCGAACCACTGGCGGATTTCCTGGATCAGTGCAAACGGGCTTTTGACGCCCGCATGGCCGCCGGCGCCGGCCGCCACCGCCACCAGGCCGTCGGCGCCCTTTTCAATCGCCTTGTGGGCAAATTTGTTGTTGATGATGTCGTGCAGCACGACGCCGCCGTAGCTGTGTGCCGCGGCGTTGATGTCCTCGCGTGCGCCCAGCGAGGTGATGTAGATGGGCACCTTGTACTTCACGCACATTTCCATGTCGTGCTCGAGCCGCTCGTTGGACTTGTGCACGATCTGGTTGATCGCAAACGGCGCGGCCGGCTTGTCGGGATGGGCCTTGTTGTAGGCCGCCAGCGTTTCAGTGATCTCGGCCAGCCACTCGTCGAGCTGCGACGCCGGACGCGCATTGAGCGAGGGCATGGCGCCGACCACACCGGCGATGCACTGGGCAATCACCAGCTTGGGGTTGCTGATGATGAACAGCGGCGATCCGATGATGGGCAAGGGCAACGCGTTCAGCGGGGCGGGAAGTCTGGACATGGTGTCTCCGGTGATGGTTCTTGTGGGATTCTGAGCGAAAAGTGGGCCTGGCCCTTGTCAATCGGGCGACATTCGCTATCGAATTTATAGCGATACAAATGAATCAGAAGGCCTCAAGCGCCAGCGCGGTCACGCTGTCGGCCCCTTCGACAATGCTGTCGCGGATGCCGGGCGCCTTGCTCAGCAGATGGTCGGCGTAGAACACCGCGGTGGTGATCTTGGCCTGCATGAAGGCGGTGTCTTCACCACGGGCCAGATGTTCTTCGGCCACCAGCAGCGAACGCGCCATCTGCCAGCCGGCGACCACGTTGCCGGCCAGCATCAGGTAAGGAACGCTGCCTGCAAACACGGCATTGGGTGACGCCTTGGTATTGCCGGCGACAAAGTTCACCACATCCACAAAAGCTTCGCGCGCGGCCTTGAGGCGTCTGGCCACGGTCTTCGCTGCGGCGCCGCCCTGCTTGAGCAATTGCGCCTCGGTGGTTTCGATCTGCGCAGCAATGCCCTTGGCCGTCTGGCCGCCGTCACGCGCAGTCTTGCGGCCCACCAGGTCGTTGGCCTGGATGGCGGTCGTGCCTTCGTAAATCGTCAAAATCTTGGCGTCGCGGTAATACTGCGCCGCGCCGGTTTCCTCGATGAAGCCCATGCCGCCGTGCACCTGCACGCCCAGCGAGGTCACCTCCAGGCTCATCTCCGTGCTGTAACCCTTGACGAGAGGCACCATGTATTCGTAGAAGGCCTGGTTCTGCTTGCGCACGTCGGCGTCCGGGTGGTGATGCGAGGCGTCATAAGCCGCCGCGGCCACCGAGGCCATGGCGCGGCAGCCTTCGGTGTAGGCGCGCATGGTCATCAGCATGCGCTTGACGTCGGGGTGGTGGATGATGGGCGCGCTCGCAGCGATCGAGCCATCGACCGGACGGCTCTGCACGCGGTCTTTCGCAAAGGTCACGGCCTTCTGGTAGGCGCGCTCGGCAATCGCAATGCCCTGCATGCCGACGGCGTAACGCGCCGAGTTCATCATGATGAACATGTACTCGAGGCCGCGGTTTTCCTGGCCGACGATGTAACCGACCGCGCCGCCGTGGTCGCCGTACTGAAGCACGGCGGTCGGGCTGGCCTTGATGCCGAGTTTGTGTTCGATGCTCACGCAGTGCACGTCGTTGCGCGCACCCAGCGTGCCGTCCTTGCCGACCATGAACTTGGGCACGACAAACAGGCTGATGCCCTTGACGCCTTCGGGCGCGCCGGTCACACGTGCCAGCACCAGGTGCACGATGTTCTCGGCCATGTCGTGTTCACCGTAGGTGATGAAAATCTTGGTGCCGAACACCTTGTAGGTGCCGTCGGGCTGCGGCTCGGCACGGCTGCGCACCATGGCCAGGTCGGAGCCGGCCTGCGGCTCGGTCAGATTCATGGTGCCGGTCCACTTCCCGCTCACCAGTTTTTCCAGGTAGACCGCCTTGAGCTCGTCCGAGCCGGCGGTCAGCAAGGCCTCGATCGCGCCGTCGCTGAGCAGCGGGCACAGCGCAAAACTCATGTTGGCCGAGTTGAGCATCTCGCCGCAGGCGGCGCCAATCGTTTTGGGCAGGCCCTGGCCGCCAAAGTCCAGCGGGTGCTGCAGGCCCTGCCAGCCACCTTCGGCATATTGTTTGTAGGCTTCCTTGAAGCCGGGCGTCGTGGTGACCACGCCGTCTTTCCAGCTCGACGGGTTCTTGTCGCCCTCCCAGTTCAGCGGAGACAACACGCCCTCATTGAACTTGGCGCATTCTTCGAGTACCGCCTGCGCGGTGTCAAAGCCGGCTTCCTCAAAGCCCGGGATCTGCGCCACCGCATCGATGTCGGCCAGGTGTTTGATGTCAAACAGCATGTCCTTGAGGGGGGCCTTGTAGCTCATGTCGTGTCTCCAGTGTCCAGGTGTCAATCCATTGGCCGGTCATCCGGCGCAAAAAAAGGGCACCGCCAGCGATGCCCTGTTCGTCCAGCCCTGATTAAAGGGCAGCGACCAGTTCGGGCACCGCCACAAACAGGTCAGCCTCCAGGCCGTAGTCGGCCACGCTGAAAATCGGCGCCTCGGCATCCTTGTTGATCGCCACGATGACCTTGCTGTCCTTCATGCCGGCCAGATGCTGGATCGCGCCGCTGATGCCGGCGGCGATGTAGAGCTGGGGCGCGACGATCTTGCCGGTCTGGCCGACCTGCCAGTCGTTCGGTGCATAACCGGCATCGACCGCAGCGCGCGAAGCGCCGAGCGCCGCACCGAGCTTGTCGGCCAGCGGTGTCATGACCTCGTTGAATTTTTCGGCGCTGCCCAGGGCGCGGCCGCCGCTGACGATGATCTTGGCGGCGGTCAGTTCGGGTCGGTCGCTCTTGGCGATTTCGCTGCCGACAAACACCGACTTGCCGCTGTCAGCAACACCACTCACGGTTTCCACAGCGGCCGAGCCGCCGCTGGCCGCAGCCGCATCAAAACCCGTGGTGCGCACGGTGATGACCTTGGTCGCGTCCGAACTCTGCACGATGGCGATCGCATTGCCGGCGTAGATAGGGCGCTCGAAGGTGTCGACCGCATCGACCTTGGTGATGTCGGAGATCTGGCCGACGTCGAGCAGGGCCGCCACACGCGGCGCAATGTTCTTGCCCGAGGCGGTGGCGGGGAACAGGATGTGCGAGTAGCTGCCGGCCAGCGCGATGACCTGGGCGGCCATGTTTTCGGCCAGGCCGTGTTCGAAGTGGGCGCCGTCCACGTGGATGACCTTGGCCACGCCAGCGATCTGGCTGGCGGCCTGGGCGGCGGCACCGGCGTTCAGGCCGGCCACCAGCACATGCACCTCGCCGCCGCACTGGGCGGCCGCGGTGACGGTGTTGAGGGTGGCGGGACGGATGCTGGCGTTGTCGTGTTCTGCGATGACGAGTGCGGTCATGTCAATTCCTTAAATAACTTTGGCTTCGTTGCGGAGCTTGTCCACCAGCGTGGCGACGTCGGGCACCTTGATGCCGGCGCTGCGCTTGGGCGGCTCGCTGACCTTGAGCGTCTTGATGCGCGGCTTGACGTCGACACCGAGGTCTTCCGGCTTGACGTTGTCGAGCTGCTTTTTCTTGGCCTTCATGATGTTGGGCAAGGTCACGTAGCGCGGCTCGTTCAGGCGCAGGTCGGTCGTGATGATGGCCGGCAGGCTCAGGCTCAGGGTTTCCATGCCACCGTCGACCTCGCGCATGACCACGGCCTTGCCGTCGGCCACATCGACCTTGGAGGCAAACGTGGCCTGGGGCCAGCCCAGCAGGGCCGCCAGCATCTGGCCGGTCTGGTTGCAGTCGTCGTCGATCGCCTGCTTGCCCAGGATCACCAGTTGCGGCTGCTCCTTGTCCACCAGGGCCTTGAGCAGCTTGGCCACCGCCAGCGGCTGCAATTCTTCGGCGGTTTCCACCAGGATGGCACGGTCGGCGCCAATGGCCATGGCCGTGCGCAGGGTTTCCTGGCATTGCGCCACGCCACAGCTCACTGCAATCACCTCGGTCACGACGCCCTTTTCCTTCAGCCGGGTGGCCTCTTCGACGGCGATCTCGTCAAACGGGTTCATGCTCATCTTGACGTTGGCGATATCGACACCGGTGCCATCGGATTTGACGCGGACTTTGACGTTGTAATCCACAACGCGTTTGACGGGTACCAAGACCTTCATGCAGGACTCCAGAGTTGATTGAATTGACGTGTACGTAAAGCACTTGATTCTATGCTGCGGCTGCCGGCCTTCCTGAAGCACAGGCTTTGGGGACTGAGGCGCACCAACAGGACAAAATAAAAAAGAACGATCGTTCTATTTCATTATAAAGACCCCTTGCACCCGAATTAGAGCCAGCGACCCAAAGCACTGTTGCCCGGGCGACAATTGCGCACCAAATTAACAGACCGTTTGGTCGGTTAATTGGGGTAAGCATGGACAGACTGGCGCCCATCACTGACTTAAAGTGAGCGTTCCGAATGAATCAGGGCAACCCCGCCACTGAGTCAGCCCTCAACAAAGTCATCCGGTCAGCCCTCTGACCGCCCGGAGTGTTTATGAAAATCAAACCGATTGCCGCCGCCCTGCTCACCGTCTGCAGCGGCCTTGCTTCTGCCCAGACCGTGCTGACCGTCTCCAGCTGGCTGCCACCGACCCACAGCCTGAGCATGGCCCAGAAGGAATGGTGCGACCTGCTGGAGAAAAACACCACCAGCAAGATGAAGTGCAACATCCTGCCGCGCGGCGTCACCGCAGCGCCAGGCACCATGGACGCCGTCAAGAACGGCCTGGCCGACGTGTCCTACACCGTGCACGGCTACACCCCGGGGCGCTTTCTCTACACCCAGATGGCCGAGTTCCCCTTCCTGGGCAACACCTCCGAGCCGATTTCCGTGGCCTTCAACAAGGTGGCCATGAAAAACCCGCAGTTCCAGGCGGAACACCAGGGCGTGAAGGTCATCTCCTTCTTCACCCATGGCCCCGGGATTGTTTTCAACACCAAACGGCCCGTGACCAATGTGGCCGAGCTGGGCGGCCTGAAGTGGCGCGTCGGCGGCGGCATGGTCAACGAGATCGCGAAAACGCTGGGCATGAACGTGACGCTCAAGCCGGCACCCGACTCGTACGAGCTGCTGTCCGGCGGCGTCATGGACGGCACGCTGTTCCCGGCCGAGTCCACCGAGTCATTCAAGATCGACAAGATCATCAAACACGCCACCACCTTTCCCGGCGGCTTGTACAACACCAGCTTTGTCTTCATGATGAACCAGGCCAAATACGACAAGCTGTCGGCCGACGAGAAGAAAGCCGTTGACGCCATCTCCGGCGAAGTGGCTGCGCGTATTTACGGCCGCGGCTGGGACCGCGTGGATCGCCGCGCCATGGGCCTGATGCAGGCCAACAACGTGCAGGTCGTCAAGGCCAATGCGGCCTTTGTCGCCGACGTCAAGGCCAAGACCGCCCCGCTCGAACAGAAGTGGGTCAAGGACGCCGAAGCCAAGGGCCTGAAGGACGCTGCCAAGGTGCTGGCCGAGTTCCGCGCGGAAATCGCCCGCCAGGAAAAATAACCGGCTGACGTCCGAACGCCAGCCCCGGCGCGGCCTCATGGACAATGAGGGCCGCGCTTTTTTTCATGGATTGAGGCACAAAGATTGAACAAGCTCATCGAGAGGGTCTGCGGCCTGCTGGCCGCCCTTGCCCTGTTTGCCATCATGGCGCTGACTTTTTTTGACGTGGGGGGCCGCAAGCTGCTCTCCAACTCCATCACCGGCTCCCTGGAGCTCACCGAGTTGCTGATGGTGGTGGTGATTTTTGCGGCCCTGCCGCTGGTCTCGCTGCGCGGCGAGCATGTGGTGTTCGATTCGCTGGACCACTACCTGCCCGAGACTATCCGCAAGGTGCAACGCGCCCTGATGCAGCTGGTCTGCGGGGCTGTCCTGCTGGCACTGGGCTGGCTGATGTGGCAAACCGGCGGCCAGTACCTGGAAACCGGCGAGACCACCGCCCAGCTGAAAATCCTCAAGGCACCGTTTATCTACGGCATGGCCTTGTTGTGCGCCGTGGCCGGCGTGATCCACCTGGGCATGGCGTTTCGCCCGGCCTCCGATGCCGACACCGGTGAAGGAGTCACGCTGTGACCGAAGCCCTGCTTGGTTTTGGAGCCATTTTTGTGCTGGCGCTGCTGCGCCTGCCGCTGGCTTTTGCGATGGGGCTGGTCGGCATTGTCGGCATGGGC
>ERZ1292640.409-Hain-H43-02um-R1-409-length-34828-cov-11_pt1 | contig 34828 bp, 25 predicted proteins | sample MGYA00564404_ERZ1292640 | MGnify/ENA primary metagenome ERZ1292640 (study PRJEB36523, sample SAMEA6512636) | groundwater metagenome | collected 2019-01-08 | study: AquaDiva: Metagenomics assemblies of 32 groundwater samples | reverse complement strand
CCCCAGCCTGCACAGGGCGAGCGAGAATCGGCGCGGAGCGAAGCCCCGCCCTTTCTTTGGAAAGGGCGGGACGAAGGACGCCACGCGCGCTGGGGCGTCCGAGCGTCTTTTCGTAGGCCTGCCTTAGCCCTGCTTAAATTTACCATGGGTTATAAAGAAGCCGTTGACTATATCAATTCTTTTATAAATTTCGAAAAGATTCCTAAATATCAATACGCGTCTTCATTCAGGCTGGAGCGGATGGAAGCTATTTTAGAAGAATTAGGCAATCCGCATAAAGGGCTTAACGCGATACATGTTGCAGGGTCTAAGGGTAAGGGGTCTACTTGCGTTATTACAGCTTATATTTTAAAAGAGGCAGGATATAAAGTAGGATTGTATACTTCCCCGCATCTTTTAGATTTTAAGGAGAGGATTAGGATACTTAATAACATAGGGGTGAAGGGTGAAGGGTGGAGGGTGGAGGGTTTTGAAGGGATGATAAGCGAAGAAGAGTTTGTTGAGCTTGTAGAAGAGGTAAGGCCTGTTGCGGAAAAATTCAGAGAACATAAAAGTTTCGGCAAGGTGTCTTTTTTTGAGATAGTTACCGCGTGCGCTTTTTTATATTTTAAGAAACAAAAAGTTGACGCAGTGGTTTTGGAAACAGGGCTTGGCGGCAGACTTGACGCGACAAATGTCGTAATGCCTTTAGCGTGCGGAATAACAAACATAAGCCTTGAGCATGCTGATAAATTAGGGAATAGTTTAGCTGAGATAGCGGTGGAAAAGGCTGGAATTATAAAAGGTAAAGGGTGGAGGGTGAAGGGTAGAGGGGTGGTGGTTAGCGCAAGGCAGGAAAAAGAAGCAGGAGATGTAATAAGAAAAGTTTGCAAAGAAAAGAATGCAAAATTATATGAGGCGGATAGGGATATAAAGTACTCCATTGTAAGCTCAGATGAGAATAGCCAGGTTTTTGATTTAGAAGGGCCAGGGTATTCATATAAAAACCTGGAGTTAAATTTGATAGGCATGCATCAGGTTGAAAATGCGGCTATTAGCATTGGTATAATAGAATCTCTGGGTGATAAATTTAAAATTAAGGAGTCGGACATAAGAAAAGGTTTAAAAAATGCAATATGGCCTGGAAGGCTGCAGGCGATCAGTAGAAATCCTTACATAATATTAGACGGCGCGCATAATTCTGCCAGTATTTCTGCATTGATTAGTTCTATAAAGAAACTGTTCAAATATAGAAAATTGATAAGCGTGTTCGGGATATCAAGCGACAAGGATGTAAAAGGAGTCAGCAGCATGCTGGGGGCTGTAAGCGATATAATGATATTAACCAGGGCAAAGGATAATCCCAGAGCCAAGGATACAGCAACACTAAAAGCTAATTTTAAAAAGCCAGAACTCATGCTTGAAGAAAGCAGTAATGCGGATGAGGCTATAGAAAAGGCATTGAAACTTGCGGATAAAGAAGATTTAATACTGGTTACTGGCTCGCTGTTTCTGGTAGGCGATGCCATGAGCTATTTTAAAAATGCAAAAGTTGAAACGTTAATTCACAAAACAAGTCATACTCGTTTTGTGAATTAACGGGATACATGGTGTCTATTGTGAATAATATTTACTTAGATGATACGATTGCAGCGGTTTCAACTCCCATAGGCGAAGGCGGGATAGGGATTGTCAGGCTTAGCGGCAAGGACAGCCTGAAGATAGCGGACAAGGTATTCCAGTCTAAAGACGGCAAAAAATCTTCCAAATTCAAAACTTATACAGTTCACTATGGACACATTATACAAAAAGAGCACCAGAGCACCAGAGCACCAGAGCACCAGAAAGTTGTTGATGAAGTGATTTTAACAGTGATGAGGGGCCCGAGAAGTTATACCAAGGAGGATGTGGTTGAAATAAATTGTCATAGCGGGATAGCTCCTTTAAAAAAAATATTAGACCTTTGCCTTATAAACGGGGCAAGGCTTGCGGAACCAGGTGAATTCACGAGGAGGGCGTTTCTAAATGGAAGAATTGATGTTCTGCAGGCAGAAGCAGTGCTGGATATTATAAAGGCAAAGACAGAGCTTTCCCTGAGGTCTGCTTTGAATAACCTTGAAGGCCTTTTTTCAAAAAAGATAAATGAGATCAGGGAGAGTTTGATTGAAATATATGCTTACATGGAGGCTTGTATAGATTTTTCAGAAGAGGATCTTAAGGGATTAAGGCAGGCTGATCTATTTAAAAGGTTAGATAAAATAAAAAGTGAAATAGAAAAGTTAATTTCAGGCTCAAATCAGGGCAGGATCTTGCGGCAGGGTATAAAAACAGTCATATGCGGCAGCCCTAATGTGGGCAAGTCCAGCCTTATGAACGCTATATTAAAGGAGTCCAGGTCTATTGTAACCCATATTCCAGGCACCACAAGGGATACAATAGAAGAGGTTGTGAATATTAAAGGCATACCTGTCACGCTTATTGATACAGCAGGCATAACAGACACAGACCATCCTGTGGAAAAGGAAGGCATAAGAAGAAGTCATATTTATTTAGGAAACGCAGATCTGGTTTTGCTGGTTTTAGACGGATCCAGAAGGCTTAATAAAGATGACCTGGATATAATAAGGAAAATAAGGGATAATAAGGAGATAATAGTTGTTATAAACAAAATAGACCTGAAAGTTAAATTGGATATAAAAAGGCTTAAGAAATTTTTTCCTAAAAGCTCTTTTATCCGCGTATCTGCTTTGAATTTAAAAGGCGTAAATAAGCTGGAGAATGAAATATGGGATACGGTATGGAAGGGCAAGGCTCCTGCTGGGGATTTCATAGGTGTTTCAAATGAAAGGCAGCTTGAAATATTAAGAAGATGTATTTTAGATATAAATGAGGCAGTAAAGGCGCATAAAAGCAGCGTATCCATAGATTGCATAAGTGTTTATGTGCGCTCTAGCATAGAATCTCTGAGTGAGATAACAGGACATACGATAACTGAACAGGCGCTTGATAAGATATTTTCGAAATTTTGCATTGGCAAATAGATAGACAGGTTTTACAATGTTGTCCTAATCGTTAATTCACAAAACAAGTCATACTCGTTTTGTGAATTAACGGGATTTTTTTAAAAAAAATGGAGAGGGGGAAGAGATGGACAAGGGTAAAATAAAGAAGGCAGTAAGGATGATTTTGGAAGCAGTTGGCGAAAACCCAAACAGGGAAGACCTTAAAAAAACGCCTGAAAGGGTAGCGGATATGTATGAGGAGATATTCAGCGGCATATCAAAGGATCCTGCAAGAGAATTAGAAGTGCTTCTGGCTGAAAAACACGATGAAATAGTGCTTTTAAAAGACATACCTTTATATTCTATATGCGAACACCATCTTTTGCCTTTCACAGGCAAAGCCCATATTGCTTATATACCTAAAAATAACAAGGTTACAGGCTTAAGCAAGATAACAAGAGTTCTAGAGATTCTTTCAAAGAGACTCCAGGTGCAGGAAAGACTTACAACTGAAGTAGCTGAAATACTCATGAAAAAACTAAAACCAATGGGCGTGATGGTTATTATAGAGGCAGAGCACCTTTGCATGAGCATGAGAGGGGTTAAAAAATCAGGCGTTTTAACAATTACAAGCGCTGTAAGAGGCGTTTTTAAGGAAAATCCAAAAACAAGGGCAGAGACGCTGGCCTTAATAAAAGATTAGGCACGGCTAGGGATAGCGCATTTATGAAAAATCTTTTTAAGAAAAAGGCCTTTACTCCGGAAAAAAGGGTAGTGGTTGAAAATTTTTTTTCTCTTTCTTTTTTGCAGGCAGCAGATTATGCTCTGCCTCTGATCAGCCTGCCTTATTTGGTTAGAATCCTTGGGCCTGAGAAATTTGGGTTAATTGCCTTTGCGCAGGCATTTATTCAATGTTTTGTTATTTTTACTGATTACGGGTTCAACCTGTCGGCAACAAGAGAGATATCCATAAATAGGGAAGACAAGGAAAAGGTGTCGGAGGTCTTTAACTCGGTCCTGTCGATTAAATTATGTTTCCTCGCCTTTAGTTTTTTAGTCTTGACAGGTTTTATCTTTTTTGTGCCCAAGTTCAGGGGTGACGGGCTTATTTATCTTTTTACCTTTGGGACGGTTATAGGCAGCGCGCTCCTGCCTATCTGGTTTTTTCAAGGGATGGAAAAGATGAGGTATATTACATTTTTAAATATCTCCGCCAAGCTTATTTTTACAATCTTAATCTTTGTATTTATAAAAAACTCGCAGGATTACATCTATGTCCCTTTGCTGAATTCCCTGGGGTTTTTAACAGCCGGGATCTACGGATTATGGATTGTTCATAAAAATTTTAAAGTAAGATTTTCCCGCCAGAGTTTTAAAAGCGTAAAATATCAGTTAAAAGAAGGATGGCATATTTTTATTTCAGGGGTGTCGGTTAGTTTATATACGACCAGCAACGCACTTATTTTAGGGTTATTTACAAATAATACAATCGTTGGGTATTATTCGGCGGGAGAGAAATTGATCAGGGCGGTACAGAAACTATTAGCGCCTTTATCGAACGCAGTTTATCCTTATGTAAGCAAGCTTGCCTCCGAATCCAGAGAAAATGCCTTGAGTTTTATAGGAAAGTTAATCATCATTATAGGCAGCGGAAGTTTTGTTATATCGTTGGCAATTTTCCTGTCAGCCCCGTTTATCACCAATACAATCTTAGGGCGACAGTATCAAGAATCAATAATTGTGCTGAGGATACTGGCATTTTTACCTTTTTTAACCAGTTTAACCACCATGTTCGGCACTCAGACAATGCTTCCTTTTAACCTGAAAGCCGCGCTTTCAAAAATATTTATTTCCGCAGGTATTCTGAATATAATTTTAGCGTTAGCATTAACGCCAATCTATAAACACATAGGCATGTCCATAGCTGTTTTGTCTACCGAGATTTTTGTTATGGTTGTTATGTTTTTTTATTTGAAACACAAGCGCCTGATTTCATTTAAATGACCCCTCGAGGAGTTTTTTCCTAGTATAAAGGGGTCATCCTGAGCGAAGCCCCGCCCTTTCTTTAGAAAGAGCGGGACGAAGCGAAGGATCTCTGATAAACTTATATGAAGATTTTGTTACTAACGCCCGGGATAAATAAAAAAACCAACGATAATTACCACGCTTATAAACACATTGCCGAAAACGGGCATATGATACTCGCGATATCTAATATAGAGAATATCCTGAAAGGCGCAGGGGTTGAATTTTCGTCAGAGGAGGAGCGCGACGGCAACATCTCTATATACAGAGTCTTTAAGACATTGAAAGAGCAGAGGACGCGTTACCTGGCGATGAGAAAATACGGGGTAATAAAAGATATTGTAAAAAAATTCAATCCGGATGTGATCTTTTGCGAGAACAGTGTTAATATGCCCTTAGCCGTAAAACTTAAAAAGGATTTTTGCGTCCCAATCGTATTAAGGCTGGAGTTTCTTTTCGATTGGGATAATCCTTATGATATTATCGGCCATCAGAAATTTATAAAAAACAGGATTACGGGAGATGTCTTTGGAAAAATCGCAGGTCTTTTATTATGGAAGCGGATATGCCGCTATTCGGATGAGATTATAAGCCATTATCCAGGCGATCAGAAAAAGATCTTAGAATTATTAAGGCATCGAAGGCATGCTGTTTACATTCCATGGCCGGGAAAGGAGGTAGTATTTGAGGAAGAGATAATACGGCATAGGGACAGGGCTGTTTTTATCGGGGCGTTCGACGTCCATAAAAATTTTAATGAATTCAAAAAAGTTCTCCCTGAGCTCTTTTCCAAAACGCCTGTAAAAGAATTTTATTTTGTCGGGAGCGGGCATTATTTATATATCGTTGACGAACTGCGGAAATCGTTTCCGGATAAAATAAAATACATAAGCGCTATACCCAGGGAAGAGTGTTTAAAACTGATCAGCAGCAGTTATTTTTGTTATTCTCCGGCAATTCGGGGCGGATGGGGTTTTATAGGAGATGCCTGGGCTACAAAAACGCCGATGGTAGCGGCATGCAATCACTACAATTTTAACGACGGCATTGATTCGATTGTGGCGGATGCTGATACTATAGCCGGGCGAATCAACAGTCTTTATAATAACAATAGTTTCTACAAAAAAATCGCTATCGGAGGATATGAGAGATTTAAGGGCAGTCATAGCGCGGAAAAGGTGGGCGAGAGATATCTTGACGTTTGTTCTAAGGCCTTAAAGGAATAAAAATGATTGATGTAATTGTAACTTCGACATGCAGAAGGCAATTTGAAACAACCTACGTGAGTTTTATAAAAAATGTAAAATGCGGCCAAGGTTTCCGGTTTATTATCCACATAGATGTTTTGGAAAAGAATAAGCATTATCTGCCCGGATTGCTAGAATTTTTAAGGCGCAGTGGCATCGGAGATATCAATATAAATACAAGTAACCATAGTTTTTCCGGCGCGGTTAATTATTTGTTTAAAAAGCTGCAGTCAGAATATTACTTTCATCTGGAAGACGATTGGTTGTTTCTTAAACCGATAGATCTTGATGCCGTAATGGAGGCTATGAAAAATAATAAAGATATTCATAACGTCAGGTTCAGCAAGGAGCGGGTCAAGAAACCGGATCGTGGAATGGAAAAATCCCTCGCTAAAAAAAATGAGTTATACCTGCTTCCAGGCAGAGAGGTTAATATCGACGGAATAGATCTCATAGAGACGAATATCTGGTCGTTAAACCCCCATATCGCCAGGGCCTCAATAGTAAAGCAATTTTTAGATATCCCAGGGGATATAAACCCGGAGGAATTTTTATCCAAGAGATATTTTAGCGCGTTTAACTCGCCCGGGCTGTATATCTATGGCAGGTATGGGGATTCTCCTTGCGTAAGGGATATCGGACGGCCTCCTCGCGTTATAAAAAAAGTTAAAACAATAATCGAAATAATTAAAGACCCTTCGCTTATTAAAAAAGAAAACAGGATGAAAAAACTGGAAAGATATATAGGGAAACCGTTTAATAATTAAATAGTATAGGAAAATCCTTTTTGCGCGGAGCTTCGCTCCGCTACTCCAAAATATTCTGGAGTAGCGAAGCGAACAGAGTGAGCTTCGCGTTAATTCGAGTATGGAAGCCACGCTTTTGAAGAGGTAGGAAGAAATGGGGAAAAATACAGGGTTTGTATTCGCGTCAGGCCTTATAGCAGTGTCTCTGGGGCTTTTGATTCTAAACGGAAGCAAAACCGCATTTGGAATCATTGGCCTGATATTTTTATCCTTGCTGGTAGGCGCGGTGATTTTTAAGGCAGGGCTTAAAAAAATAGATAAATATATACTGTATTTTATAGTAGCCAGCATACCTTTTCCTTATTTATTGCAATTTTTGGGCAGGGACGCATTGACGGTTACCACAATAATGATATATTTTCTATCCATGGTTATGATATTGCGCTATCTCTCCGGGATGGAAGGCATGGCTCTGAAACCCAGATTCGCATTTATACTGCCCGTTTTAATATTCGTAAGCCTGACGGTTTCGTTAGTTCTTAATCCGTATTTTATGGGACAATCAATCAAGTACTATATAGCGAATATCAGCGGAATCCTTTTGTATTTTATAGTGCTTTTTGCTATAAAGGATGATTCAGATTTGGCCATGGTTATAAAAATAATCCTGTTTGCCCTTGTTTTAGAGTCAGGGATAGTTCTTTTGGTGTATAAATTTCCGGGCGTGGAAAAATATCTGGAGATTTTTAACCCGAGAGTGCCCATAGTAGAATTTTCCGCAAGAGAAGAAATCAATAGATCCATCGGTACAGTATGGGACTATGAACTTTTGGCAGAATGGTTTCTGGTGGGCAGTATGTTATCGATAGGGCTTTTTTACAATTTTAAAAAATATATTTACGTTTTTTCTTTATTTTGCTGCCTGGCAGGCATTATTTTTACGGTAACAAGGTCGGCTTTTTTTCTATTGATTCTCGGATTGGCATTGATTTTTACCCTCGTCAATATATTAAGAAGGGATAGCGGATGGGGCACGGTAAAGATTGTTTTATTGCTTTTTTTAAGCTGTATAATTTTATTCTGGGTTTTTCCAGAGCAAATAGGCGGTTTAATAAAGCGACTGGAAATTTATTTCCACCACTCGAATTTACTCAGCCCGGAAGCCATTAACCGCAGGGAGATATGGAAAGACGCATTCCGAAATTTTCTTAGAGAGCCGACAATTTTCGGAAAAGGCGTATACAATGTCAATTCGCTTTATTATTCGGCTGGTTCTTTTCATTCTTTATATTTAACGATACTATATAAAATCGGGATTTTAGGATTATTTATTTACTCGGTTTTCTGGCTCAAGATGCTGCATGAAAGCTGGCGTATTCTGACAGCGAAGAAAAAACACGGCAATTGGTACATGATGTTTTTTTTGTTTATAAGCGTAATTTTAATATTAATAGACGGGGTAAAGATCGAATATCTAAGATATAGTCATACTATCCAATTTGCCTGGTTGATATACGGCTTGTTGATTGTTTCTATAAAGCAAAGCAGAGAAAATAATGAAAATATTATGGTTCCCTAGGCTTCAGTTTGATATAGACAAACTGCATATAACAACGTGGCGTGAAATGTGCAGGGAGTTAGAGCAAAAATGGAAATGCGATGTCAGGATTGCCATAGCAGGCAGGCCCTGCAATAATGTGTTTGATAAAGAGCATATTTCCATTTTTATAATAAGAAAAAAATTTTTTAGAGTACTTACTTTTTGGATCATAGGATACGCGAAATTTATATATCATTGCTTAGTATTTAAACCAGATGTGATTATTTTGGATATATTTACTGTTTGGTTTAGCATGCCCTTTGCGATTTTGCCAGGGAGAAAAATACCGATTATAGTAGATAATAGGGCGCCCTTCTACAACATGAAGCCGTATAAGCCAACATGGAATGACAAGATAATGAAAGCTTACACCAGGCTGTCTTATGAATACTGTAAGCGCTTTTTAGACGGGATGACAGTCATAACCGATTATTACAAGGACTATGTATGCAGGCATTTTAAGCTTAACCCTCTTTCAATAGGGGTTTGGGGTTCAGGCGCGGATATAAGCATGTTTTCTCCGGACAAAGCCAGGGTTAGTTATCTGCCAGATTTCCTTAAGGGGAAATTTGTATTAATGCAGCATGGCGAAATTGGATACAACCGGGGGGCGCTCGAGACCGTAGATGCCATAAAATTGGTTAATAACGAGAAAATAGCCCTGGTCTTTATCGGAGACGGAGGGGCAAAGGAAGAGATACTGCATAAAATCAAAGCCCTTGACTTAGAAAAAAGAGTGTATTTTTTGCCCGCGATCCCGTACTCTGAGATGCCTGGCTGCATCGGTTATTGCAACTGCGCAATTATGGCGTACCCTAATATAGAATATTGGAATAATAATAATCCAATAAAATTATTTGAATACTTTGCCATGGGGAAAGTCGTGATATGTACCGATATGTGGACGTTTAGAAGCGTAGGAGGCGATACGAAATGCATACATTATATAAAACAAAATGATCCGGAAACAATTGCAAAGGCTATAAATTATTGTTATGAACATAAAGAATATTTGGAAGAATGGGGCAGGGAAGGCATAAAAATTGTTAAAGAAAATTTTACATGGCATAGACAGGCAGGGAATTTGTTAAGTTTTATTGAGCAGTTGAAAATGAGGAGATGTTAATAAATAATTAAAAAAAGTATTGACAAAGTTTTTAAATATGGTATACTTTTAACCAAAGTCGTATAAAACTGTAGAGGAGAGAATATGAATAGAGTATACCAAGTCCTTGTTTTTTTATCCATCCTTACCATACCCTTTCTTTTTAATCCAGGATTATATGCTGCTGAGGGCCTTAAAATAGGCGATAGCGACATAGAAATTGTTCCATGGGGCGAGATGAAACTCCAATATGACGACAATGTTTTTCTGGATAGCGAAAACGAAAAATCTGATTTTATAGTAACCTTGACCCCTGGAGTAACTGCGCATCTCCCTTTCAGCGACAATCTTCTTAAGCTTGATTACCATGTAGATTTCAACAGGTTTATGGATAATACATCACAGAATGCCACAAATCACTATCTTTCTGGAAATCTTGAATTGAACTGGAGGGATCTCACCTTTAATATATACGATCACTTCAGCCGTGTATTTGAAAGGCCAAATACAGAAGCTACCACAAGGATAAAGAGGCAGGATAACAGGGCAGGTATTACTGCAAATTTTCAAAAGGACAGGCTTGGCATACAGCTTGGTTTTGAGAATTTCAAGAGGGATTATATAACATCTGCTTATGACCAGTTTGACAGGACAGAAAATATATATTCTTTAATGGCCACGCATCAGACATTCTCAAAAACAAAACTTCTCTTAGAATATGATTTTGGAGACATAAAGTATGATCATAGCACTACCAATTCCGATTCAAATTACCATCAATTGCTGGTTGGCGCCATAGGCGAACTTACGCCAAAGACAACTGCTACTATAAAAGTTGGCGCTCAGTTCAGGAATTACAAGGACTCAGGAGTTTCTGATTTCAATTCACTGGTAATTTACTCGGATTTGACGCATAAATTTTCAGACAAAGATGCCCTGAAGCTTTCATTTACCAGGACAGCCGAAGAATCTACTTACCAAAATAATAGTTATTATGAACTAAACAATATTAATGGAACCTATAGCCATTTCTTTACGCCTAAATTACTCGGTTTTGTTACAGGCATATATGAAGAGCATACTTATCCGCATGAAAGCACAGAAGGGGCTGAAACCAAAAAAAGAAATGATAAATATTACTCAACAGGCGCAGGCCTTAAGTATTACCTGCAGAAGTGGCTCAGTCTTACTTTGCAGGCAGAACACATTATAAGGGATTCAAATTTCAGCCTGTTTGACTATCGCGATAATCTTATTACACTTAGCGCAAAAGCAATATTTTAACCAATCCTACACCGTGTGTCGCCGTGCACGGCGACACACGGTGTAGGATATAAAACCTATGAAATTTTTTGTTCTCATTTTTTTTCTATTTATTTTACTGAACTTTTCAAATGTTTTTTGTGAAGAGTACAAGGTTGAAACAGGCGACGTTCTTACTATAACAGTATATGAACAGCAAGACCTTACAACAAAGACGAGGGTTGATGCAAATGGAAATATAACATTTCCTCTTTTAGGGAGCGTTCGAGTGGGAGGATTTACCATAAGCGAGGTAGAGAGGCAAATTACAGACCTGCTTAAAGCTGATTATCTTGTGAATCCGCAAGTGAATGTTTTCATTGAGACATACCATCCTAAGAAAGTGTTTGTCATGGGTTTTATCAATAAGCCCGGGGAATACGAACTTTCTAAGGACCGGGAAACCACTGTCCTTGAGGCAATAACAATGGCTGGCGGTTTTAAGGAAGGCGCGGCCCAGAACGGAACCAAGGTAATAAGAGTGAAAAACGGAGAGAAAATCAGTATACCTATAAGAGTGATGGATATCACAAGTAAAGGCGACAAGGCCAAAGACATCCCTGTTAAACCCGGAGATATCATTGTCGTACCAGAGAGTTTCTTCTGATAAGGGAGCGGCAAAATGAACATGAACGATATTAATAGCACCATACACATAAAAGACTATATGGCTATATTGCGGCGCAGGAAATGGATCTCTATAAGCTTTTTCTTGATAACTGTTACGACGATTACGATAGGTACTTTTAAACAGCAAAATGTCTATCGCGCTGCTGCGACAGTGATAGTTGATTCCAGAAGCCCGGAAGTTTTATCGGGCCGGGATGTGAAAAATGTCGTTGAGCTGGGAGAAAGCGATTATGGGGGATACAGGGATTACATGGAAACTCAGCAAGAGATAATTAAGAGCAGGCGTTTGGCGCACGCCGTTATTAAAAAACTCAAGCTTCTTGATCAAGAGGAATTCAAAAAGGCAGAGGATCCATTAGATACGCTTCTTAAAAAATTAGAGGTCAAGTCTGTAAGGGACACCAGGATGCTGGAAATACAAATCGAAGACAAAAACCCAAAACAGGCAGCCCTCATAGTAAATGAATTTGCCAAGAGTTATGCGGATTCCAATGTTGCGTTAAAAATGAAGATGACAAACCAGGCCCAGGAATGGTTAGAGCAGGAGGTTGAGGAACAAAAAAGAAAGGTTACGGAGTCAGAGTTTAAACTGCAGAGATATAAAGAAGAAAACAACATCGTTTCCACAGAGAATCAGAAAAACATTACCAACGATTCTTTGGAAAGGCTGAATGCAGGTTATGTTGATGCTCAAAAGAGAAGGCTGCAGACAGAGGCTACTTATAAAAGCCTATTGGATAAAGAAGGCAAGGTATTTTTGGAGAATTTGCCTTCGCTTTTAACGGACAACAAGACCCTGCTGCAATTAAAAAATGACTATCTAAAACAGGAAGCGCTATTGACTGAATACAAAAAGGTCTACAAACACAAGCACCCAAAGATGATATCCCTTTTGGACAATATAAACTACCTTTCATCGCGAATAAAGAACGAAGTAGAGAATGATTACAATAGCGCCCTCGAAGAAGAAAGCAAGCTGAAGATTGCGTTAAATGAAGAGAAAAAAAAGGCCCTTGAATTGGATAGAAAGATAATAAATTACAGCGCGCTGCAAAGAGAGATTAACACAAATGAGAGGGTGTTGGAGATAGTGCTTAACAGATTAAAGGAGATGTCTATATCAAGCCAGATACAGGCGAATAATGTGCGCGTACAGGACTTTGCAGAGGTCCCTATAAAGCCTGTTAGGCCGATGAAAGCACTGAATATAGCGTTGTCTATCCTATTAGGTTTTATAGGCGGGATAGCGCTGGCGCTTTTCAGCGAATACATGGACACGACATTGAAAGACCCTGCTGAGATAGCGGCATTACTTCAAATCCCTGTGTTAGGATCCGTGCCCAGAGTCAAAACCGACGGAAAAAACATAAATAAGAAGATAGACATTGACCGCATTGTTGAGAAAGATTCGCATTCATTAGCCGCAGAGGCGTATCGTTCAATAAGGACAAATTTATTATTCTCCATAAATCATTCTAACGCTGCTGCAAAAAGCATTGTCATCACCAGCTCTGTGCCGCGCGAAGGAAAGACGCTTACCGCGGTAAATCTGGCAATGATGATTGCAAATAGCGGGGAAAGAGTGCTTTTGGTAGACGCTGATATGCGTAAGCCCAGGGTGCACACGGTATTTAACGATAAAAACGAAGCCGGGCTTTCTGACTTCCTTTTGGGTAAAAAAGATTTTAACAGCATTATCAAGTATTCCGGAATAGATAATTTGTATATTGTAACTTCCGGAAAGAGCACGCATAAACCGGCAGAACTGCTTTCATCGGGCAATATGAAGCTTTTTCTGGATGATGCTGTTTCGCAGTTTTCAAAAATCATATTCGATACGCCTCCTATAGCGCTTGTCACAGATGCGCAAATTTTATCCAGTATATGCACAGGCGTAGTGCTCGTAGCAGAAGGAAGCAAGGCAACCAAGCCGCTTTTGAATAGATCAAAGGAATTGCTAGAAAAAGTAGAGGCGAATATCCTGGGAGTTATCGTTAATAACACTTCTCTTGCCAAAGATCCATATTCTTACCAGCGTTACTATTACGGAAAATATTACAGTTCTGTGTAGTCTTGTTTTTTGACACGAAAGCAAAGGGGAAGGTCTTAATATAAAACGCTTAAAAAAACTTAAAATCAACCAATATTATTTAGAAAGGATAAGATGAAAAAGAATTTTAACAGCGAGATTTATTTTACGCCAAAGCAGGCAGCGAAATGTTTTAACCTGAGCCTTTCTACAATAAAAAACTATATTTACGCCGGAGAATTAAAAACTCTTAAAACGCCCGGCGGACATCACAGGATTCGCAAGAGCGAACTGCTGGCTACATTGGGAGATGCCGTATCTGAAGGGCCAGATGACAACGAATTCTTTTTAATTTTTAACCTATGCAATGCAATGCTGGCAGTATTCAAGACATTTGGCCCCATAGGCAATTCTTTGATAATACACGCAAAGAATTGCTCGGTTTTATCCAGGAGCATTGCGCATGCCATGGCTATTAAAGAAACCGATGCAAGGCGCATAGAAGCAGCCGGCCTTATTCATGACATAGGCCATCTTGCGACAGAGAGGCATATACTATTGAAACGGGAAAAACTGACTTCCCGTGAATATGAATTTGTTAAGGCGCACCCTAAGACAGGGGAAGAAATGTTAAGCGTAGTGAATGAGTTAAAGGATATTGCAGATATTGTTTTACAGCATCACGAATGGATCGACGGGTCAGGTTATCCAAAAGGCCTGAAAGGCGGCAATATTCATAATGCCAGCCGCATAATCGCGGTTGCGGAAGCGTATGATTCAATGACTTCGCCGTATTCCTATAAAGAGCCTGTTTCGAAAGATGCCGCGATATCCGAGCTTATAAAGTATAAAGGCAGCCAGTTTGACGGAGATATAGTGGAGGTCTTTATTAAAATCATATGATAGACTTGATACTTGCGTCAATCCTTATATTTGCTCCCATAGCGCGAGGCGGCGTCAGGATATGGGCCTATGCGCCTATATATATTCTTACTTTAGCCGCTTTTCTCATATGTATATTAAGACAGACTGCGCATGAAGAGATAAAAATAAAAAGGACGCCTCTAGACACGCCTGTATTATTGTTTTTTATCTTTTCTATCGCCGCAACTTTTAGATCCGGTTATGTTTACGGTTCTGTTACAGAGATTATAAAATTTATAATTTTAGGCATTATCTTTTATTTGACCGTAAATTGCGTAACTACAGAAAAACAGATAAAAAGGACTTTGAATGTGATTTTAACAGCCGGGACAGGCATTGCCTTGTTCGGGATCCTGCAGTATTTAGGCGCTGCGGATAAATCATGGTGGGACAGGCAGCTGTTTCTTTCCGCAACGTATGTTAACCATAATCATTTTGCAGGTTTAATGGAGCTTGCCATACCTCTTTCCGTAGGAATGATTTTGTCGGAGAAAGATACAGGCAGGAAGTTTATTTATAGCTATTGTTTTCTGATTTTATGCGCGGCGTTTCTTCTTTCTATGTCTCGGGGCGGCTGGATTTCCCTGTCTTTATCCATGGTTTTTATGACGGTCATGATACTCAAGAAAAATAGAGCCAGGTTCATTCTTTTCGTATTTATTTTACTTATTGTAACCCTCTGGCTTTTTATATTTAATACAGACTATGGCAATTCTCTCTTGGAAAGGGTGTCAAGTTACGCAGGATTAGATTTCGAAGGAAGGCCTGAGATCTGGAAAGGCGCTATCGGCATTATAAAGAATAACTGGTTGTTAGGCACTGGGCCGGGAACCTTCATTTATAATTTTCCAAAATACAGGCCCGCAGGTTTTAATGTGTTTGCTAACTATGCGCACAATGATTATCTGCAAGTGGCATCCGAAATGGGCGTCTTTGCTTTAGGACTTATGGTTTTTATTATATGGAGGATACTTAAAAAAGCCTTCATGACACATAAAATAGCTGTAACTTCTTTTAAAAGCTGGAGTTCTCTTGCGTTGGCAACAGGGGTTTTGAGCCTGTCTTTTCATGGTTTAGGAGATTTTAACTTTTATATACCAGCTAATGCTATTGTCTTTACTGTTTTTTCTGCCCTTATATTCAACATATCTTCTAAAAGAGAAAAAGAACACCCTCAGCTTGCGCTGAAAATCGCTCCCGCCCTGGCTAGATTTCTTAAACCTCTTACAGTTATTGCTATAACCGCTTTGATTATTCTTATAACTGCCGCCCTTCTCGCAGAGATTTGCTCTACGGCATCCGACAAGGCTATTGTCAGGGATGACCTGGAAAAAGCAGAATGCCTTACGCTTGACGCAGCAAGGCTGTGTCGTTTTAATCATCTATATCCGTATAAACTTGCAGATATATATAGTAAAAAGGCTCAAAGACAGGCTGACTGCACTCAATATATCAACAAGTCGGTCGAGAGGTATAAAGAGGCGCTGCGCTTGAATCCTATAGATGCGTGGTCATGGGTCGGACTGGCTGATAGTTATTTTCAGCTTTTCAGATACTCGCTTATAGATGGTGATTTTCGCGAATTAGCGGATAGTGCTTATAAAAAGGCGATAGACTTGGACCCGTTAAATTGGTATTATTTAAAAAAGCGCGCCGGATTCTTGTTAAATTCCGGCAATGCTGGTTTATCGAGCCGGATGTACAAAAAGGCCTCGAACGCGATGTCAAAGTCGAAAGGGCATTTATCGGCGGCAGCGGCCCTTATAAATGACGAATCTTATGAAAAGACAGCGGATTTGGCTTTCGCCGATCAGGATATAAATAAAGCCATGGTGTATTACGACATGGCGGATGCGATTATGGGAAACAGTGAAAACGCCAGATTGGGCCAGGTTAGATGCTATTTGAAGATGCGCCGGATAAAAGACGCTTTGCTCAAGTACAGGGGGCTGATGTCTTCCGCAAGGAATAAATCTACGCTGTTTGCGTCTATGGGGGAATGTTATTTAAACAAGGGATATATTGAAACAGCCGCAAGATTTTTTGAAAAATCAGCGGCAGCTGATTCCCTGAACCCAGAGGCTTATCAATTAGGATATAAGATATCAAAAAAAACAGGCGAGACCAGTGAACTTGCCGGAGAAATTTATAAGATACTGAATTTTAACCGCATCCCAGTGTCCATAGATTTTATACCCGGAGGATTTAACCTGAGCCTCGATATCAAAAAAGACATTTACGATAAAAAGGAATCAGGCGCAGATATATTCTTACCCGCGGGAATGTATGAATTTAAAATTAAGGCAAAGGGAGAAGATGCGCTCAGTATCTGGCCGCACATGACGGTAATGTTCAATAATAAACGCGTATTGGATGTGTATGTTGGCGATGACTGGAAAGAATATTCTGGCATTATAATTGTGGATTGCGCCGCCAATAGATTTGGGATAGTTTTCGACAATGATTATTACGATGAAAAGTCCATGAAAGACAGGAATCTTTATATAGACGGAATAAAATTAAAGGCTTTGTGAACCTATGTTAAAAATAAAAGAAATCTCCGGTTATGAAGAGTTCATGGCCATGAAAGATGCGTGGAGCGATTTAATGTCAAAGAGCAACGCGGACAACCTGTACCTTACTCATGATTGGATAGATTCTTATATAAGAAATTGCTGTAATGGCGACAAACTTGTTATGTTAACGGTTTTTGACGACAGCGTTTTGATCGGTATTGCCCCGCTTATGATTAGAAAATATAGCTTTATGGGCATTACCGTAAAGTCAGTTTGCTTTATAGGGACAGGAGGATCAGACAGGATGGATTTTATCATAGGCGCTTCGAAAGAAAAGTGTATTTTGTCTATAATGGATTATCTTATGAATATTAGCAAGGATTGGGATTTTCTGGATTTTCAGGAAATTCTGGGATATTCAGGCACGGCAGAGACTATGGAAAAGTGGGGTAATTTTCGGAAGTTGAAGTTTATATCAACCTTCAGGGACAAGACCTTTTTTATCAACTTAAACTCCGATGCGGATTTTCTTCTGAATAAAGTTTCTAAAAAGTTAGATACGAAGATGAGAAAGTTAAATAAGAAGGTAAGGGGCAATTTGGAATTCAGGCGTTATATGCCCAATGAACTGAAAGAAAGCTTTTTTTCCGACATCCAATTTATAGCAAAACGCAGCTGGAAAGCAGAAAAACAGAAAAGCATTTTCTTAAAAGAAAAAGTTAAAGATTTCCATAGAGAACTGTTCTCAGGCTTCGCAAAATCAGGATACCTGGATGTCTCTATTCTCAGGCTGGATAATACGCCTATCGCATATATATATAATTTTTTATATAACGACAGATTATATAACTACAGCATAGACTTTAATAATAGATATTCGCATATTTCTCCCGGGAGTATACTGATGCTGTGGATTATAAAGGATTCTGTTTCAAGGGGCGTAAAAGAAATAGATTTTGGCAGAGGAGAGGAAGAATGGAAAAAGAGATTGACTCAGGATTTCAGGATGCATGCCAAGGTCAGGATTTTTAATGACAGCTTTTATGGCAAAAGCCTTTATCTAATTTATTCAGGGATTGAGTTTATAAAAAGGCACAGGCTTATCTATAAAATATTGAGAAAGGTAAAGCAGAGATTTCTATGAGGGCTAAGAATCTGGCAAAATATATATATCATTATTCAGGAGCGGAAAGGCTTATGCTCCGGTTTTTACGTAACAGCAAAACCCCTCTTTTATTGACCATAGTTTATCACAGGGTGTGCCCATCTATGGATTCATACGAATATATGGGCGTGCCGGCTGATGTTTTTGAGGACCATATCAAATTTATAAAGGATAATTTTGAGGTTGTGACCATGGCCGATGGGTTAGATTTGCTTTGCGAGGGGAAACCGAGAGGCATCTATGCCTCTATCAATCTGGATGACGGCTATATGGATAATTATACGCATGCCTTTCCCATAATAAAAAAATACGGCCTATCTGCGACAGTATTTCTTGTGACGGATTTTATAGGCCAAGGCCATCTTTTCTGGTGGGATGAAGTCTTTCAGATAATACGGAGCGCTGGGCAGAAAGGCGCCTGCGCCAAGCCGGGAAGCATTATCAGAGATGCGTATAGGGCGATGCGGATAAACGACTTACTTATGGACAGGAAGGACTCTGAGATAAAAGATTTCGTGAGTAATTTAAAAAAACAATATCGGATAAATAAAGAAATAACTCCTAACCGGATGCTTGGATGGAAAGAGATCAGGGAGATGGCAGGCGCGGGTATAAGCTTTGGTTCGCAGGCAAAGACACATAAGAACTTGCGCCTTATTGAAGATAGCGAGATACGCAGGGAACTCATGGATTCCAAGCTGGTACTGGAGGAAAAGTTAGGGGCAAAAAAAATCGGGTTCTGTTATCCATACGGTAAACATGATGATAGGGTTAAGGGCATTGTCAGGGATGCGGGGTTTGATTATGCCAGGACATGCATAAAGGGGCCCAACAGCAAAGACATCGACAGGTTTTCGTTAAGATCAATAGACGCAAGTTTTGTTTTAAACAAGGAGCTTTTTGCAAGTTCAATTGTTTTTCATTCATTAAGAAATCCACGGAGCCGCTAATGGAGCATAAAGTCGGTATTTATAAGCAAAAGAAAGCATATTATTCTAAAAAAGCCCCGTATAATCCTTCTTTTATATTTGAGGAATACCCTTTTAAAGAAAACATGATAACAGACAAAGGGAACGAGATCTATGCATCTTTGAGGGAGTTACTTAAACTTATGGGATTAGATTTAGATAATTTTGGCACTGCGAACTGGAATCCGTTCGGTTCGTTTATATTTCCGGAGCAGAATGTGCTGATAAAACCGAATTTTATGCGGCATTTTAGCGGGCGCCCTGGAGGGGTAAATGCCCTTATCACGCATGGTTCTTTAATCAGGGCAGTCGCAGATTACGCGTATATTGCTTTAAAAGGAAAAGGCAGGATTATAATCGCAGATGGGCCGATGGACGACGGTGATTTCGAAAAGATAATTAGGCTTTCAGGTGTGGATAAAATTGCCGAATATTACATGAAGAATGCCGGCTTTGAGCTTGAGATATATGATTTAAGACTGGAGAAGGTTTTTAGGAAAGACGGCGAGGCGGTTGAAAAGATCATGCTCAAAGGAGATCCTGCCGGCTATGCAAAGATAGATTTAGGCTTGGCGAGCGAGTTTAAAATAGACGGTATAGATTGCAGGTCTTTGAGCGGTCCTGACCTCAAGCCGGAAATACTGCATTTGCACCATAATAAAGATAAAAACGAATATTTAATCTCTAATACATTATTGGATGCGGATGTGATATTGAATCTGCCGAAGATGAAGACCCATAAAAGGGCAGGCGTTACCCTCGCCCTTAAAAATATGATAGGTATTACCGGGGATAGAGATTGGCTGCCACACAGGAATACGCCTTGCTGCTGCGCCTCCAAGGATAATATTAAAGGCGCATCTTTCGGATTAAAAAAGACGGCAATTGGATTATTAAAGAGATGCTTCGGAGGCCTTGTTATGCCGGTTATAGATAATTTAAGGCAGTTTATTGGCGTTACAGATTCGTGTATAAGGAGAGGGGACTGGCACGGCAATGATGTAATCTGGAGAACCATCTTAGACCTGGCATATATAGTTTCTTATGCTGATAAAAAAGGCAGCTTGCAGGATAAAAAACAGCGCAAGATATTCGTTGTAGTGGACGGTATTATAGCAGGAGAAGGGGACGGCCCCGTAAATCCCAGGCCTAAACCATGCGGAGTGTTAGTAGCCGGTTTTAATGATATTGCGGTAGACATTGTTACAACCAGGCTTATGGGTTTCGATCCAATCAAGATACCTAAATTCAAAAAGATATCAAAAGATAGCTTGGGTAAACTTTGCGATTTCGATCTCAAGGAAATAAACTGTGTATCGAATATAAACGATTGGGACAAGCCTCTGGAAGCTATTAAGGGCAGATGCCTGGCATTCAGGCCGCATTACGGATGGAAGCGTATAATTATAAATGAAGTTATATCATGATAAAAGAAAAAGAGAGACTGTTTAGAAAACTGCTGATGGCGTTTGATGTGTTTACGGTATTTATTTCATTCTTGGCATCTTATGCGATAAGAAGGCACATTCATACCTTTTATCCGCTAGACCTGTTCCCTGATAGGCTGGTAATGGATAAGCTTTTTTCTTTAAGGTTCTATTTTAATATCCTGCCTTTAATGATATTGGCATGGTGGATTGCCCTTGTAGGTTCCGGACTGTATGAATCTTTTAGAAAAAGAAGTTTTGTGGAAATTATATGGAGGATACTGAAGAGCGCTTTTTTTGTCATGGCCATCTATTCGACAGCGGTCTTTATTTTTAAGCTGCACTTTATAAGCAGGAGTTTTATAGTGATTTTTTTTCTTATGAGTTGTTTATTTTTGATAATGGAAAGGTTATTTGTAGTATATTTTTTAAGATACCTGAGGAAGGAAGGGTTTAATTCCAGAAATATACTTATAGTAGGCACAGGCCCAAGAGCTGAAAATTTCATAAAACTTGTCCATAATCATCCTGAATGGGGTTTGAATATAGTAGGCCTGATAGACGCTGATAAAGACATGCTTGGCAAGTTTGTATACGTAGAAAAGGTCATAGGATTGCTTGAGGATATCCCGAATATACTGCATGAATATGCGGTAGATGAGGTAATTTTTATAGTACCAAGAACATGGCTGTCTGTCATAGAAAAGAGTTTATTGGCATGCGAGATAGAAGGGGTCAGGACAAATATAGCTGCGGATTTTTTTAATATGAATATAGCGCGCTTTGTGTCCAGTGATATAGAAGGCATGCCGCTTTTCAGTTTTCAGACAACTATAGGAGAAGAATGGCAATTGTTATTTAAAAGGATATTTGATATAATAACTTCGTTAGCAGGCATCGCGTTATTATTGCCTGTTTTCGCGGCTATTGCCGTATTCATAAAATTATTTTCTCCGGGATCTTCTGTATTTAAACAGGTCAGAAGCGGCCTGAGCGGCAGGAAATTTGTAATGTATAAATTCAGGACAATGATTGAAGGCGCTGAAGGCATGAAGGATAGCCTTAACGGGTTAAATGAAATGAAAGGCCCTGTATTTAAGATGAAAAATGACCCAAGGGTTACAAGGTTTGGGGCTTTTTTAAGAAGGTCCAGCATGGATGAGCTGCCACAGCTGTTTAATGTCCTGAAAGGGGAAATGTCCATAGTAGGACCAAGGCCTCCAATGCCTTCAGAGGTTGAAAAATACGAGGTATGGCAGAGGAGGCGCTTGAGCATGAGGCCGGGCCTTACCTGTTTGTGGCAGGTCAACGGAAGGAATAATGTGGATTTTGATAAATGGATGCGCTTAGACCTTAAATATATAGATACGTGGTCTTTGAGTCTTGATTTCAAGATTTTGTTAAAAACAATACCTGCTGTGCTGTTTTCGCAGGGAGCACGATAAAGAAGGTTGTCTGATGTTGTCAGAGGTTGCAAAAAGGCAAAACTATTTTTATCATGGAAACGCAACCTCAGATACCGTCAGATAACCTCAGATAACATCACAAGGGGAGGGATTTTATGAAGAGACTGTTTTTTGTGGTTTTTGGAATTTTATTTTTAGCAGGGTGTTCATCCGGCAATAATAATGCTGAAAACAAGATCGTAGCGCAGATAAATAAATACAAAATGACTACGGATGATCTCAGATATGAGCTTAAAAACGCGCCATATGATGAAATAGCATCTTTAAAGACAGAAGACGGAAGGAAAAGATACCTCGATGGGCTTATAGAGAAAGAGGTGCTTTTGCAGGAAGCGCAGCGCCAAGGCATAGACAGAGAGATAGGCTTCATGAAAAGTATTGAGAATTACTGGGAACAAGCGCTTCTCAGGATACTTCTTGAAAGAAAAAGCAAGGAGGTTTCAAACCTGATCCATGTTTATGATAATGAAATAGAAGAATATTACAAGAGTTCAGGAGAAGACCTGCCTTTTTCAAAGGTTAAAAATGAAATAAGAGACATAATAAAACAAAAAAAACAGACAGAGGCAATGAATAGCTGGATTGAAGAGTTAAAAAAGAAGTCTTATATAAAGGTAGATGAAAATGTATTAAAAGAAGCGGAGGGATTATGAGGCACAAAAGAAGGCATTATTTTATAAACAAGGCTTTTCAGGCAGAATTTATATTAAAATTTTGCGGACTTGTAATACTGGGCTCAGCCCTATTTGGGATATTGTTGTATCTGTTTTCCAAAAATGCGCTGACAACTTCCTTTGAAAATTCCAGGCTTGTTATAAAAAGCACAGCTGACTATATCTTCCCAGGACTTATATCCGGCGGCCTGCTGGTGGCTGTAATCACAGCGCTTTCAGCTACCATAGTGGTTGTCCTGATGACGCACAGGATAGTCGGACCCATGTACAGATTTGAGAAATACATAAAGGAAGTGGGCTCAGGAAAGCTTTATTCAGATTTGAAGATACGAAAGAAAGATCAGTTTCAGAATATGGTTGAGGCATTGAACAAAATGACGGATGACCTCAAATTAGGCCTTGTGGAAGTTAATGATGTATCAGGGAAGCTGGATAAGTTAATAGGAGAGCTTTCTGACAGCTCAAGCAGGGAGATTCTTTTAAGAGAAGACATAAAAAGAATAGTCAGCGAGCTGAAAAAAGACAAACAGAACCTGACAAAGGCGCTGGAATACTTTAAAATTAAATATTAGTACTCATTTGTTAGCCAGCCCTGGCAAGGTTTTGAGAAAAGCCTCGCCGATTCGAGTGGGCATGGTGCCCTGTGCAGGCTGGGGCCATTCGGCACAGAGATGCTTTCGGCGTGCCCCGCCCTTTTGACAAAGTCAAAAGGGCGGGACGTGCGCTACGGTTTACGGCTCCCCCACACCCAGACAATACTTTCGGTACATAGGTACCATTTCTGGGTGTGGGGTTCGCCGTAATCCCTTGCGCACTTATATTCAAAAGAATCAATTATGCCGAAACCTCTCAAATGTGCCTCAGACCCCAGCCTGCACAGGGCGAGCGAGAATCGGCGCGGAGCGAAGTCCGCCACGCCGGGGCGGACGAGCGTCTTTTCGAAAGCCTGCCAGGGCTGGCAATAATAATAGTGACTTATGAAATATAAATTATTATTTATTTTATCCATAATTTTTTATATTGGTTTTTCTTGCCTGACTGCGCATGCTCAGGAAGAGGGCAGAAATGCTTTTTCTTCCAAGTTTTGCACTGTATTTTATGGCAAGGATGTGGACTTGAAAAAAGTGAACAGGCGCCTGAACCTGGGTTTTTCAAATTTCTACAGCCCAAGAAAATACAAAGAGAGCGAAGGTCTTTTAATAGAAAACACGATTTCCAACAAACTGGACGCTATTTTCAACAGGGCAGAAGAGATATTGGATATGTTTCCTTCAAGAATACATGTAGCTGTTAATATATACAAAAGCCAGGAAGAGCTGAATAAGGTATATGAGGAATTTTTTAATGAGCCAAACACAGCGGTTTCATTTTATATCTACAAGACAAACACTATTTATACTGTAGAATCTGCTATAACTGAGAATATACTTAGCCATGAAATGGCTCACTGCGTAATAGACCATTATTTTGTTATTTTGCCTCCCAGAAAAATCCAGGAAATGCTGGCTGTTTATGTGGATGTTCACTTAAAAGATTAATAAAAAAAAGGTTGCAATTGAAAGGGATATTTGGTATAATTATATAAGTATTATAAAAGTTTTAAATAGGGGGAAATATGAAAAAGAGATCTATCTTAATGTTATTTGCTTTTAGTTGTATGTTTTATATGGCAGGATTTGTGTACGCAGAGGCAGGAGTATGTAAAACAAATTGCAGGGCTCATGAAGGGGTAATATGCCTTGAAAGAGGGCCGTGCGAACCTGCTAATGATGCCTTAGCTGATGCTGCCAGAAAATGCAGAGAAGGCGGGCCCGCAGTTTACGAACCAGTTACAAGACTGACGTTTTTGGATATACTTTCTCAGGTTTTAAGGCTGGATAGAGAATTGCCTGGCGCGATAAGCCAGCTTTCTGATAATCAGCGCTATGAGATAGAATCTAGATTGCTTGCGGAGAAAGGCATAAATATGTTTGCCGGGTCCAGGCCTGAGGACTTTCTTACAAGAGAAAACCTAACAGATGTTTTAAAGACAGTAAGCATAGAAGATAATTTAGGCCTTTCAACAGGGCTTCCTAACCAATCTTTTGGCTTGAACAATGAAAAGCTGGTAGTTTATGATCCAATTCTTTATGTTGACGAAGGAAAAGGATTTGAGATATGGGAGAGGAAAGAAAATTTCAGCCAGAGCGCCGGTGTTGTAAAACAATATGTGGCAAAACTGGATAATTGCAATAATGCCAGGATTGTTTTCGGGGATAATTTTAACGGTAAGATACCAACTATTGGGTCAAAGATAAAGGCGGCGTATAAAATACTTGGGCGCCAGGACGAAGTGGTTACGAAATGCGAGATTGCAATGTTGTTGTCTAACCCTGCTATTGCAAAATCTTTAAGGGATAAATACAATCCAGCCAGGCCTCTTACAAAGGCAAATTTTGCCGATCTGTTGATAAGGTCTATGCGCATGGAAAAAAGGCTGCCTCGTGATTATGCTAATCTGGCTCCTGAAAAGTTGTATTTACTGAAGACAGGGCTCTTATCCAAAAAGGGAATAAATATATTTGATGGTTCGCGTTCTTCTGATTTGATTACAAGAGAAGAGCTCGCAAGGGTATTGTATAATTATCCTGTAGTTGAGATGATAGGAGCCAGTAGTGGAAAAGAAAATCAGCGTTTCGAGCTTAACAATGCAGGATTTGCCATATACGACCTGCATGCATACGTTAATGAAGGCGCAAAGGACGAAGAATGGGTTAAGAGAAATAACTTCATAGAGAGTTCTTCTCTGAGTAAAGACTATGTGGTTAAGCTGGATTCAGGCAATTACGCAAGCATACATTTCGGGAATAGGAAACAGGGAAAAATCCCGGATCAAAATGCCCCTATCAAAGTGGCTTACAGGCTCTATTCGCCGCTCGTTCTTCTGACAGAAGACGATATTATGTGCGTTCTCGGGAAGATGGCTCCTGTTGCTGAAGCCTATGAGCCTCCTCCTGGGCCGCCTGATTTTCCGCCGCCTACAGATGGGTTTGAAGACCCAGCTTCTCATATTTGACGCAGCGTAAGATTCCCATGAAGATACTCCTTGTGAATAAATTTTTTTTCCTCAAAGGCGGGGCAGAAACTTCTTTTTTCGATACGGCTAATCTTTTAGAAAAGAGGGGTCATAAGGTAATGTTCTTTTCTATGAAACACCCGCTAAACCTGCCTTCGGTGTATGAAAAATATTTTGTTTCCAATATAGATTATGAGTTTAAAGGGTTTAGAAACAGACTTAACGCCGCTTCAAGGCTTTTGTATTCTTTCGAAGCGAAGGAAAAAATAGAGAGACTGATAAAGGAGCAAAAACCAGATATTGCCCACTTGCATAATATCCATCACCAGATTTCCCCCTCGATTTTAACAAGCCTGAGGAAATTTAAAATTCCCATAGTCTTGACCCTTCACGATTATAAAATGGTGTGCCCGTCATATTCGATGATATATAACGGAAAAACCTGCATGGTTTGCGGCGGCGGGAAATATTACCGCTGTTTCTTGAAAAGATGCAATAAGAATTCGCGGATAAAAAGTTTATTAAGCACTATGGAAATGTACCTGCACCATAAGGTTTTGCATATCTATAAGTTAGCGGATATTTTTATTTCACCAAGCATGTTTTTAAAACGTAAATTAGAGGAAATGGGGTTTACGGGGGACATAGTTCATTTGCCAAATTTCATAAAATTGGGAGAAAATGCCCCGGCGTATAATTTTGATGAGAAATCGGTTGTTTATTTCGGGAGATTATCCAGGGAAAAAGGGTTGTTTGATTTAATAGACGCGGTAAAGGATATCAGGGGGGTAACGCTTAAAATTATAGGCGAAGGCCCGCTCGAAGGAGAGATTAAAAACAAGATTAGCGTTCAGGGCATTGATAATGTAATTTTATTGGGATACAAAAAAGGGGAAGACTTGAAAAATGAAATAATAAAGTCCATGTTTGTTATTCTGCCGTCCGCGTGTTTTGAGAATAATCCGATGTCTATAATAGAGGCATTTTCGCTCGGGAAACCCGTTATTGGTTCGAGGATCGGCGGGATTCCGGAGCTTGTTAAAGATGGCAGGACAGGATTGAGTTTTGAGGCAGGGAATTCCAGGGATTTGCGCATAAAAATAGAGAATCTTATAAATAATCCCGGCAAGGCTGTGGAAATGGGAAAAAATGCGCGTTTATTTGTCGATAAGGAATTCTCCGCTGAGAAACATTATCAGGGGTTAATGGAGATATACAGCAGGGTTATGAAAAGATTTATTAGTACAGCAATGGTCTTAATACTTTTAGGCGCTCTATCGGGCTGCTTCAGGACCGTGCCGGCCAAAGATGCTTATATAACAATCTATGGTAATAGAAAGATAGGCCAGATAAATAAAAAAGTATTTGGCAACAATTTTTTAGGTTATGATCCTGTTACATATGAAGATTCAACAGAAGAATATTACGGCTATTCTGATTATGGGGCAGGCATATGGGATCCCGGACATAAAAGATCGGTTGAAAAGGTTGTGGATTTAGCTAAAGACTCAGGGATATCTATCGCAAGGTTCCCTGGAGGATGCGGCGCCCATCGTTATGATTGGAAAAACACCATAGGTAAAAATAGAGGGCATTTCTTGTATGGGGTCGATGAGTTTTTAAAAACCTGCGAAGAAATAGGCGCAGAAGCGGTTATAACGGTTAGTTATTTTATCGGATCTGAGCAGGACGCGGCTGACCTGGTAGAATATCTTCTTTCTCCGGACGACGGGAGTAATCCAAACGGGGGCATGGATTGGGCAAAAGAAAGGTCGACAAACGGGCATTCGGCGCCTTATTTTAATGCGAAATATTTTGAAATAGACAACGAAACCTACCACGGAGATCATAAGGGTATAAAGGGAGTACTGCCAGAGGAATATGCAAATAGGTATTTAAAATATTATGAAGCGATGAAATCCGTTGATCCTAAAATTAATATAGGAGTTGTTTTATGCCCGATATATTGGGATAACTGGAACAAAAGAGTTTTAAGCGTATTAAAGGATAAAGTGGATTTCGGCGTTGTTCATACATACCCCGCTCCTGAAGAAGGAGAATTGCGGCTGATGGGGGCCAGGCAGATCTTTGAAATATCTTTGGGTGTTCCTGTTTTTGAAGACGAAGTCAATTTTCAGGACACATTAAAACTTTTAAAAAAGGAGTCAGGGAAAGACGTTCCCCTGGCAATTACGGAATATAACGCTGGATTTGCTCAGGAGAGGCCTATTCCTTATAGGCATTGCCTCGGAACAGCTCTTATAAATGCAGAGTTGCTGCGCATCTTCATGAAACCGGAACACAAAATACTTATGGCTAATTATTGGCAGTTTTGCAACAGTTACTGGGGAATGATTAGATCACAAGAAGACTTTGTGACGCATGATTATCGATATCCCATAGGTTACATAAAACGGCCGAATTATTATGTTTTTGAACTATATAATAAGCATTTTGGTTCTGAGCTTATAACGGCAGATGTCGAATGCAGTTTTTATAGAGTGAAAGGATTTCCCGTGCCTTATCTGACTGTGAATGCCAGCGTTAACAAAGATAAGAGCAAAATATACCTTATGGTAGTTAATAAAAATTTAGACGAGCCTGTTTGCGCCAGAATTCGCTTAAAAGATTTTTTTTATTCCCATGGGGGCGATGCGTGGGTTTTGAATGGGCCAGGCATTGACGCAACGAATGAGGAGTTTCCTTACAATGTCAAGGTTACGAGCAGAAAATTTAAAACCAGGGGAAATAGTTTTGAATTTACATTTGAGCCGCATTCCCTGACAGCCATAGAAATAAAGGGATATAAAGATGAATAAAGAATTATATGGCTCCATTATTGTAACTTATAGATGCAATGCGAGATGCAATATGTGCGGCACATGGCGCTGCCCTGCTGATCCTTCGAAAGAGATAGGGGCAGGCGTAATAGGAAAACTTCCTAAGATGGTTTTTACAAATATCACCGGCGGTGAGCCTTTTGTGCGCAAGGATTTGCCGGAGATTGTAGAAGTTTTAAGAAAAAAATCAAGGCGCATAGTCATAAGCACAAATGGATATTTTAGCGATAGGATAATTGCTTTGTGCAGGAAATATCCTGATATCGGAATCAGGATTAGCATTGAAGGATTGGCTAAAGTAAATGATGAAATTCGCGGTACTGCGGACGGATTCGACAGGTCTTTAAGGACGTTATTAGAGCTGCGGAGCCTGGGAATTAAAGATATCGGATTTGCCATGACGGCGCAGGATTTAAATTGCGATGATATCGTTCCATTGTATCTTTTAGCCCGGGGTTTGGGCTATGAGTTTGCCACAGCCAGCCTTCATAACTCGCATTATTTTCATAAGGCCGATAATAAAATTGAAAACATAGAAAAGATAAATTCTGAACTAAAAAAAATAATCAAATTAATGCTAGGGTCAAAAAAGATGAAGGATTGGTTTAGGGCGTATTTTAATTACGGCCTGATTAATTATATAAAAGGCAATGAGCGTCTTCTTCCATGCGAGATGGGCCAGGATGGATTTTTTCTGGACCCTGATGGCGATGTTTTGGCATGCAATGGCATGGATGAAAAACAGTCCATGGGCAATTTGAGAGAAAAATCATGGGATGAGATATGGAATGGGGGGGCCGCAAAAGCAGTCAGACAGGCGGTCAAAGGCTGTAAGAAAAACTGCTGGATGATTGGAAGCGCTGCGCCTGCTATCAGGCGCCATCCGATAAAACCGGTTTTGTGGGTATTAAAAAATAAAATAGGACAGATATTATGAAAATAGCAGTATTAGGCACAAGAGGTTTTCCAGATGTCCCTGGAGGGGTGGAGGCGCATTGCGAGAATTTATATCCCTGTTTGGTTAAAAAAGGCTGCGAGGTAACGGTTTTTACAAGGAGGCATTACGTAAACCCATCGCGCGATGATTACAAAGGCGTAAAATTAGTTCCTCTGCGCTGTGTAAAAAATAAATTTTTAGAGGCATTTTTGCACACGTTTACAGGGGTGCTTTCCGCCGCCAGGATCTCGCCTGATATACTTCATATTCACGGTATAGGCCCTTCACTGGCTGTTCCGCTTGCGCGCCTTCTTGGATTAAAAGTAGTGGTTACCAATCATGGGCCGGATTACGAGAGAAAGAAATGGGGTGGATTCGCGAGGTTTATGCTTGCGCTGGGAGAATCCCTTGGCTCAAGATATTCAAATGGCATAATATGCATATCTGAGTCAATAGCAGACAGGGTCAGGAAGAGATATAAAAAGGAATCCGTTGTTATTCCAAATGGTGCGGAGCTCATATATGCTCCGGAGGATGAGAGCGCTATTTTGAAATACGGCCTGACTAAACAGCGCTATGTTTTATCTGTGGGGCGTTTTGTGCCGGAAAAAGGATTTCATGACTTAATAGAGGCCTTTAATGGTATTGCGGGATGGAAATTAGTAATAATAGGGGATAGCGATCATCCTGACAGGTATAGTTTGGCCTTGAAAACAAAGGCTGCTAGAAATAATGATATAATTTTGACTGGGTTTTTAACCGGGCAGGCATTGCGCCAGCTTTATGCGTATGCAGGGCTTTTTGCATTGCCTTCATATTATGAAGGTTTACCCATAGTCTTGCTTGAGGCAATGGGCCATGGTTTATCCTGTATAGCAAGCGATATACCTCCAAATAGAGAGGTAGGATTGGCAGAAAATAGATTTTTTAAAGCAGGGGATATACAGGGATTAGCTGGCAAGATAAAAGAATTTATTGATAGGCCATTGACAGTCAAGGAGAAGAAGAGACAGATAGAGGAGATACGAGCGCGTTATAATTGGGACTTAATAGCAGACAGGACGCTTAAGGTGTACAGGCAGGCTGCTCGCGCCCGGGCCTCCTGATTTTCCTCCGCCTACAGACGGTTTTGATGAGCCTGCAACGCATATATAATAGGAATATATTAATTTTATGAAGATACTTAAAGGCAGGATAATTTTATTTATTACAGTGATTATGCTTAGCTTTGGGAATGCGGCATATTCTGTTTCAGGTGTTAGTAACCTCAGAGTGCCTTTAGATAGTAGACGCGCCGATGAAATTTTAAGACAAGCTGCAGATCGTTCACCGACAAATGTGCAAGATGCGAGCGTTTTGAGCGCAGTCTTTGACAGATTTATAGAGGAAATAGAGAATCGGTTATTGTTAAATAGGTCCTATAAGATACAAGTGGAGAGTTGGAGTGAAATTAGTTTAGACGGGGATTCTGTGACAATACATTGCCATAGTTTTATTGGTTCAGCCATTACAAATAAATTCACTACAGTTAGAAAGACGCCTGATGGTAATATCGAAGTGACGATAACTGAAACTAAAAATTCAACACTTTATGGAATCCTTAATAGCTCCTCAACGTTAAGATTTCTACCAGAGGCGATTGAATATGTGAGTTATGATCCTGAAATATGGAAGCCTAGCAGAAGCGCTTCTACGAAAGCAATTACTATAATGTATTGTAAAGTCCCTGCCCCGTCATTAAAAGATATCAAATTTATTGAAAAAGAGTTCAGAGTTTCTTTTATTTTGAATAACTATGAGATTCCAAAGAGAATAGAGAATTTTTTTAGATTTATAAATGAATGGGGAGAAGCAGGAGACATAAAATTTGAGTATTCTACTGAAAAGAATGGAGCCACCCATAAACCAACAGGCTTGAGTTATTTTATACTTGCAGTGCCTTCCCCTCGTGATGTAGAAAATAGTGCAGAAATTACCTGCAGTCCTCAGCAGGCGCGCGTGTTTTTAAAAGCTATGGCTGAATCTTTTGATACCAAGTTGGAAGAAGGTGCTATCGAAAGTTTTATTAGTGGAGGACTACAAAATGTGTTACAGATGGGCCCTGAGGATCGTTATAGTTTTCAGTTGACCCAAGACGGCATATTGCTCGAATATAATTTTAAAGGTATAAAACCTAATGACCGGAAAGCTGCAGCTGAACAGGCATTTAGTATATTTCAAACCGCATTCGCCAGAGCTGTTAATGAGTCTAATTTATTGTCAACTGTTATACCAAATAATCTTGTCCTGCCTAATATTAGCCTCTAAAATGCACTTATTACCTCCCTCACCTCGGAGGTGAGGGTGGTTTAGTCAAGAATAAGAGACTTTATCTTTGCTAAATCCCTTTGATAAGAAACCCTGTCTTCAACAAAAATTTTATAAGATACTGGTTTTATATCTAAAACTTCAGAATAGGCGCATATTTTAGGCTTATCACTACTTAAATATTCCATATAAGAAGAGTATGCCCATTCTTCTGGTTTATTGACGAGATAAGCAGTAGCAGGGTTTAAATGAATGTATCTTGTTAGATGGAGTAATTGTTCGTCTGTTTTAACCAAAACTCTTCTAAACCTGTTTTCCCATAATGGTCCTTTACGATTATGTTTGGTATTAAAATAATGGGTGTAACTTTCTAAAACATGTCTCATAAAATTAGATATTCCCTTATCTTTTAATTGTTTAAGCGTTAGATGTAGATGTGTAGGCATAGGGCAATAACAAATAATATCCACTAATTTTTCGCCGCCAGCTTCTTGCTTTACTTCTGTTTCTATAAATTTAGCGAAATTGACATGCTGCCTTTCTGTTTGATAATACAACATTGTTTCTTTCATTCGAGAATATTCAACATCATTGTTAAATATTACAAATTCAGCAATGCTTTTACTATAGATATGATAAATCTCCCCTGTTACCAGGGTTCCTCTTGAAGTATCCATGTTACCTCCTTTTGTTTAACCTATCCGACACCGTGTGTCGCCGTACGGGGCGACACACGGTGTCGGATAGGTTCCTTTCTATATATATGACACATGAAAAGCCCTATTTTCTTTCAAAAATCTTTTATAGGTTTATTCAATTAGGTATGGAAATATGATTTGCGGTGTGGTAGAATTTCAATATGCGCATAAGCAGGAAGATAGGTTTAAGTTTTTTTATAACATTCCTTCTTGTAATCCTTCTCGGAGCGCTTTCTATTTACAGCCTCAGGCATGTGTATAAAGGCCTGGACCAGGTTTTTTCAAAAGAACTCCCTGCTTCAAGGATCTCATACCAGATAGCTATTTCAATGGAAAATGTCCTGTCCGAATTGAATAATTTCCTAATAACCACCAACGAGAATTTTAAGATAAATTATGAGCGTTCATATAAAGATATGCAGTCTAATATCTCCAGGCTCAGGGGTTTTATTGTTGAGGACGAAGAAAAGGCTCTTTTTGAAAAAATAAAAGAACTGTCCGGGGGTATCAATAATATTTCAGAAGTTATTTTCAAGGACACCCTGGAATCAAAAAACCTGATTAAAAAAATAGCAAAACTTGAAACAAAATACGCAAAAAATCTTTATAAGCTTTTTGATTTCGAAGAGAACAAGATGCTTTCAGAAAAAGACCTCCTGCTTATAAATGCGCAGTATATACCCGCATCCCAGCTTATCATCCAGGCGAAATCAAAACTTTCAGATATGCTGGACGGACTTATGCAGTATTTACTTGCAGATAAAGGAGAGGGGGCTGAGTTTTTCGCAGGACAGCTTTCCGACCTTGATAAATATATAAAAGACTATAAAAATTATCACGGGTATTCGCTTTCCGACAAGGAACGTTCAATATCTTCCGAACTTCTGGATTTATCAAGCCAGATAAAATCTTCGGCAGAGTCTATCATGTCCCTCAAAAATGAATCCGAGACACAGGCAGACTCCCTTTTCTTAAAAGAAAAAGAGATTATGGATACCCTGGATAAAATGATAAACCTGAGAAAGAGCAGGATTTCTTCAAAGCTTGGGATAGGCGCCACTCTTACAGAAGATATACCCGCAGTCTACAATATTTCCAAAATAGAACAGGATATTTCCAGATCGTGGAGATTAAGCGGGAAGTATATGATGACAGGCAATGAAACATACAAAGATTCATATTATCAATTAAGGCAGGGCATTGAAAAAGAGTTTAAGGATTACGAGGTTCACGCTAGAATCAGAGGTAGCGACACATTCCTGGAAAACATTGTAGAGGCAGATAAAGGGATCGCAGAAAATATAAATTCCAGCATTAATGTGTTTAACAGCAGGGAAAAAGGGCACAGCGATCTGGTATTGATTAAATCAGAATTGAAGAAAAAGATAGGAGAATTATCCGCAAGGAATGATTTATTGATAAAAGAAGCGAAAGAACCAGATATGATTTTCGCTAAACTGATTCCCGGAAAATGGGCGCTTGCCAGGCTTGATTCTGAAATATCTGACGCAGAAAGGCTGGTTGTTAATTATCTTTGCGACCAGGAAAAGACATACAAAGACCTGTATTCAGAGTTGTATTTTAATATGAAAAAACATATAAATACATACAGGAATGCTATGGTTTCGGATAAGGATACCCAGTTGATAAATGAAATAGAATCAGGACTGGACAGTTTTAACACCTCTATTCTAAGCGTTATGGATAATCACGATAAGATCATAAGAGAAAGAGGATGGACGCTTATAAAGCTTGAGAACCAGCTGAAATGGAGCCTGGAAAAAGCGGCAGATAATGAACTTAAGCAGATAGAAAAGAATAAGGTGGATATCAGGAACAGAATCGCCGCCATAAATATATTGATATTGCTGATAATGGCAGCCGTAGCCTTCATAGCAGTATTCGTGGTTTTCTATACAACGAAATCTATAACAGGCCCCATACAGGAACTGTATAAAGGGGCTGAAGTGATAGGCCGCGGAAACCTTGATCACAGGCTTAATATAAAAACAGGCGATGAGATAGAGGAACTGGCCCAGGGGTTTAACAGGATGGCAGGGGAGCTGAAAGGCCTTTATACAAATCTGGAAAATAAGGTCAAAGAGAGAACTGCCCAACTGGCTGAGGCAAACGAGGCGTTGGCCAGGACAAATAAAGAGCTGGATGATTTTACCTATATAGTATCC
>ERZ1292640.408-Hain-H43-02um-R1-408-length-34840-cov-5_pt1 | contig 34840 bp, 43 predicted proteins | sample MGYA00564404_ERZ1292640 | MGnify/ENA primary metagenome ERZ1292640 (study PRJEB36523, sample SAMEA6512636) | groundwater metagenome | collected 2019-01-08 | study: AquaDiva: Metagenomics assemblies of 32 groundwater samples | reverse complement strand
TAGGCCTTCAATTATGCCAAGGTATGCATGTTCTACTTTTTCCATTTCTGGGAATGTCAGCTGGTCATGCGGCCATGCAAGAAATATTGCCTCATGCGGTTCCCATTCAGCAGGAAATCTGAACCCTAGTTGTGTTGGCGTGCTCATTTTTGCAGAATTCTCTTGTATGAGTCTGGCCTTCGGTTCCTCATGAATCCCCAGCCGTTTTTTATGAAATCATTATAACTCAAGTCGAGGTCAGCTAACAAAACTTCTTCCTTGTCTTTTGATGCTTTGGCAATTATTTTCCCGAAGGAGTCGCAAACGAAGGATTGCCCCCAGAATTTTAAATCTCCTTCTTTTCCGACTCGGTTGACTGCAACGACATGCACTCCGTTGGCGATTGCGTGCCCTCTTTGCACAGTTTCCCAACCATCATGCATGTCTTCAGGAGTATCGTTATCTGCAAAAGAGCCGATTGCAGTGGGGTAAAATAGGATTTCCGCTCCGTTTAACGCATTAATCCGGGCGGCTTCAGGAAACCACTGGTCGAAACAAATCAGAGGGGATATTTTTCCATATTTTGTTTTCACGACCTTGTAGCCTCGATTTCCTTCCGAAAAATAATTTTTCTCATAGAACTTCGGGTCATGGGGGATGTGCATTTTTCTGTAAGCTGAAAGTAATTTCCCCTTATCTCCGATCACAAGCGCTGTATTGTAATGCTTATTTCCAGCAACCTCGAATATTGGGATTATTAGTGTAACTTTCTTTTCTTTTGCTATTGCAGAAAATGTTTTGTATGATTCGCCTTTTTGCGATTCAAGATTTTTTTTCACATTTTTCTTTTTGTCCTGCGGAAAATACAGCGTTTTGTAAAGCTCTGGCAAACAGACAATTTTAGCGCCCTTATTCACAGCTTCAATTGTCATAAAAACAGCTTTTTTCACGTTTGCCAGAGTATCGCTGCTCATCGCCATCTGAATGAGTCCAATTCTGACTTTTTTCGCCATGATATTTAGTAAAAAATCCTTCTTTATAAATTTAGTAGCTTATGGCAACCTTCTTTTTTATCCACTCTTGATTTTCGATCTGGTCGACCATGAATTTCGCTACGTCTTTTATTGATATCGAGGCTATAAGGCCCTTGGGTTTGATCTTTTCACCGACAATGAGGTTGCCTCTAACAGGGCCATTTGTGAAAAACGATGGCCTCACGATTGTCCAATCCAAATTACTAGCTTCAATAAGCTGTTCCTGCCTGTGCTTGTCTTTGAAAGACCTTCCCATATAAACTGTGAAAACCGGCCGGATAAAAAATGGAACTTCCTTTATGCTTTCTCCTACGCCCATGGCCGTAAGGCAGATTAGCCTTTTCGCTTTCTTTCGCAGCATTGCTGATACTATATTTGCCGTCGAGGCAGAGATTATGTCCCTTATTTCGCGGGGTTCGACTCTAAGCGTAATTATTGCACAATCGCATCCTTCAACTGCCTTGTCAACTGCAGTGGGATTGAGCGCATCTCCAATCACAACTGAAAGATTTTTCCGTGGATTAATCTTTGGCTTCCTTGAGAAGGCAACCACTTCAAATCCTTTCCTAAGGCATTCTTCAACAACTTCATTGCCAACTCTTCCTGTAGCACCAAAAACAACTACTTTCATGGTTCTTTAGAAGGGTCCCAGCAAACCCGAAAATTCTCGTTAAACATATTGAGTTTTTTCATGTCTTGCTTGCTGATTTCAAAATCAAATACGTTGCAGTTTTCTTTAAGGTGTTCCTCAGTTATTGCTTTTGGTATTGTCACAATATTATGCTGCAAACACCATTTAATCAGTAGTTGTGCTGGCTTTTTTTTATAGCTATTAGCCATCGATATTAGCCTTTGGTCGTTCATTTTCCTTCCCCTGACTAGCGGGCTGTAAGCTTCGAGCTGGATTTTGCGCTTCCTGCAGTAAAAATGCAATTCTTTCTGGAATAAGTAAGGGCTGAACTCTACCTGATTCACGGCTGGAACAAATTTTGTTTTTTCCAGAAGCTCATCGAGATGGCGGATTGTAAAGTTGCTTACGCCGATTGCGCGTGTCATTTCATGGTCGAGAAGCTTCTCCATGGCCATCCAGGTCCTATTCCTGACATTTCTGACGGGAAAGTGCATCAGATAAAGGTCAACGTACTTTAGTCCGAGTTTTTTGAGGCTGCCTTCGAGCGCTCCTTCGGGGTCAGAATGCTGGTCGTTCCAAAGCTTTGTTGTAACAAATATCTCTTTTCTAGGAATCCCGCTTTTTTTAATAGCTGCGCCCACGCTTTTTTCATTCCCATAAACGTGTGCTGTATCAATGTGCCTGTATCCAAGTTCAAGAGCAATTAATATCGCTTTTTCTGTTTGTTTGGCATCCTTCATTTCCCACGTGCCAAGGCCGAAGATGGGCATATTGATTCCGTTGTTTAAAGTGACTGTTGAGTTGATGTCCATAAAAAAACAATTCTAGATTAATATAAAAGGGTTTTGAATTCACGAAAAATCTTGATGAACAAAATTTGTTTTTATAATGCTGAATACCGAAAAATATTTTATTAGTTTATGGGTTTAATCGAACTAGTTTTCCATCCCAGTCTTGTCATCTGGTCAACATCATTTTCGCTGACTGTAACATAATATCTTATTCCGCTCCAGCACACTCCGCAAGCCTGGCAGGTTATTACTCCTTCTACTGTTACCTTTCTGAAGTTTTTAATCTCTATATTTTCGGCCTGGGTGAAATACATCCTAGCGACCTCTTCGTCTGTCGGAGCTCTTACAAATCTGATATCGCTATTCTCCAGCCATTCATCCCACGGCGTTTTGAGGCATTGCATGCGGTCAAATGACATCTCTACTTCTGAAGGAGTGACTAACTGCTGGCTGATTTCGTCCCATTTGCTGTCAATTATTGCTGCGGTAACCTCTCCGCTAACAACAGTTACTCTTATGGTGTGCGCTGTTACGACTTGAGCGGTTTGTTGTCCTGTTCTTTCGCCATATCCTGCGCTTCTGCTGCTGAATGAATAAACTAGCACATGCTGCACTGGGAAGCTTTCCAATTCATTTTGGCTTTCAAGCTTTAAACCAAAGCCATCGAACTTGTAAGTTGGTGCCCTCTTTATCCAACCTTCCGCTATGGATTTTGCATCTTCCGCGTTGGTTTCCTGGGCGAAGCTTATCATCTGAATCAATTGATCGTTTAGTGATCCTAAGGCGGCAGGGACGCCTTCATCAAAGAAGTACGGGTCTATAATTATCGTTTTTTCCTTTCCCTGGATGCTGAAAGACAATTCACCAGTTCCTACATCTGCGACCAGCGCATTAGGCTTGTAATCGTTCTTCAGGGAAAAGAAATCTGAGTCGACGAATGCCTGCGCTAGGCCCTTGAACTGCTCTTCGCTAATCGGCTTTGTTATTTCTTTGGTTATTGTTCCATCTGAGGAGATTATTCTGTAAGTGACTTTTCCATATTCTACCCGCAAAACTTGTTTTGCATATTCTGGCCGCACAAAACCGCCATAAGTCTGAAGCTCAATGCTTGCAGAATTCAGATTGTTGTTGGTTTGTGTCTGCTGCTTGCAGCCTGCAAAGATAAGCAGAAGGAAGATTAGGGTTAGGTATGCGATTTTCATGTTGATAGTTCGAAGTAATATTTGTTTATATATTTGTTTTGGTGACTTTAATTACTATTGAAGTTATGAGCAATCAAATGCTTTGTCAAATCTCTAACACGTATTCCATTATGTAAACTACAACACCTGATAGAATTGAAATAAACCAAATAATTATTGTTATTAAAGTTATCAGCTTGTGTTTTTTAAAGAAATTCTGCTTGCGCTTGTATGCCTTGTGCGCCAGGATGAACGTCACAATTATTGCGAACAGCATTATGAGGGAAAGCGTTCCGTGGAGTGCAAGAAGAGCAATTTCGAAGGCAGGCGGTTTGGCTGTCTCTTTGTGAGTCAGCACTCGCGCAACCATGTATGCGACATTCACAAAAACTTCATAGGCGAGAACGCTGAATGCTAGCTTTGAAAGAAAGCGGTTCTTGAAATATCCGTAATAAAACACAATAAGAACTCCTGCAGTTACAAAAACTTCCGAAACCAGGGTGAATGTGCTTAGAAATGGGGCGTTCATTTTCTTTTTGCAAACTCATTTAATTATAAAATTATTGCTGTAACTGGCTGTTCAACGCCCCAAGTAAATTTTTGGCTTATTGGCTTCCCTCGTTATTTGCAGAATCTCCCTTGTTGCCTCTGGAGAAAGATCTTCTTGGATTAATCCATCTGCGATGGCATTGCTGGATGTCATACCGAAGTTTAATAGTAAATTTACGATCCTGTGGTCTGTCAAATTTCCAAGGTTTTTCTGATCAAGGTCTTTAGTTTCTTCCCTATAGTCTTCCACCTCTCTTTTGAGAGCTTTGGCCTGCGCTTCGAAGCATCTCGTCATGAGACTTGCATGGCTCGAAATAATATACTCGTGCTTTGGATCCATTGGGATTGCTGTAGCTCCTCTTGACAAGTTTGCGCGAAGACTTTCTTCGAGGCTACCCTGGTATCCCAGTGGCTTTGGAGCAAGCCTCCATTGTGAGCCAAGCACTTCTGGTATTCCGTTATCCGGCAAATAAACGACTGTTCTTGCACAAGCATCGTGCTTCTTTCCAGTTTCAGGGTGTTTTATTTTAATTGAAGGGATGAATTCCTCATATACTGACAAATATTCTTCTAGTTCGACGTTAATCATGGTTTGGCTTAAAACATAGTATAGCGCTTGTAGCTTTGCATTAGAGATTGGTTTTGGCGTTGTTCTTCTGAGTTCGCTGATTAGTCGCCCTTTCTCCAATATTTCAACTCCTGTTCCGCAATAAGAGCCACCTCGTTTCCTGACGATAAGGTCAGATGGGCTTTCCTTCAGGAAGTCCACGAGCTCTGTTCTGGTTGTTATTCCGAATCCAAAGACTATTCCGGGGGGAAGGTAATTTATTGGCGGAGCGTTGTAATGCTCCTCAAGAAAATGCATGAACGCTTTTGAGTCCATAATCGTTTCTTCGACCGGGTTTCCAAGAAATAAGTCCCTGAATTTTTCAGGCACATCCCATAATGTAGATGAATAAGGCCAGACCAAGCCTATTTGAGAGTGAGGTGCTCCTTTAGTTCTCCCGTTTTCAAGGTGGAAATTGATGGAGCCATTTTCATATTCAAGCCTTGTAAACAGATACAATTCAATTCCTTTGGCTGCCGCTAAATTCGCTAACATCCTTTTTTCAGGGTCGTCTTTTTCATCAAGCTTCCCAAGGTGAAAACGCTCGAGGTCGTTAATCCATCCATATTCAAATTCAAAATGCTCACCGAGAATCTGGGCTAGGAAATCTGCGCCCTCTCTTTGTTTCTTATAGAGCTCACTTGTTCTGGCTTTAAGGATGGCGAGCCCAAGGGAGTCGGATTCTTTTGTCGGTGATGTTTCAACAAATATTGGTTTTCCTTCGGCTTCTTTAAATAAGACTTGAAGCAATCTGTCGTAATACTGTTTACCTTGTTCATATTTGAAAAAATCAGTCCCGAAATCAATTCCGTTAAGTTCGATTCCGTGTGGAAAGTTTTCACCCGAAAAGTGTGGCGATAGTTTGATGTCAAGCCCAAATAATCTTCCTTTCATGATTCCCCTGTTGTCGGGTAATTACATGGCATTTTAAAGGTTCTGCAAAAACTAAGAATTTGATTCAGTTTAATCTCTTGACCTGATACTTATCTTCAACTCTCTCGACAGTGAACGTGGCAATGACCTCAAGAGGCGTTGAGGCTGTGACTGGATGTTCGCCGCTTAATCCGAGAGAATCTTCTAACCGTTCGGCTTCTATTCTTAGATTTTTGTTTTCGCCTGCACTCTGTTTGTTCATTGTGAACATCATGTACTTGAACATCGGGCTGTCAGCTACTGCCTCAGTTGAAGAATAAACCTTGAATTGATCGGGAGAAATCTCAAAGACTGAACCTACTTTGTATCCTAATAATTCTTCTGTATCTAAATTGTAAACTGCGAACCTTATTGGGTAGATTTCAGTCATTTGTCTAGTTTAAAGTTGTTCCATTTATAATTCAATTGGAATGAACGTTTGATTTTACCACTAATCGATGGTTAATTAAGAAATATTTATTAATCACCTGCCATCGCTCACACATCATGAAACCTTCAACTAGAAAGCTCGTAAATAAACTTGCCGCATTTAATTCTGATTTTTTTGTAAACAGAACGGTGTCCTGAATGGCTATTCCGGAAACACCAATTTTTTATCCATACACTTTTGAGAATTTGAACGCCATAATCGCCGGGCTAAAACCCTGCTCTGATGACAGGATTCTTGCCATTGGCGGTTCAGGCGACCAGGCTTTCGCCCTTGTGGAGTACGCAGATGTTGTGGTAGCTGAAAGAAATCCTGAGCAACTTGAATATATCAAGCGGCGGAAAATCATGCTTAATGCCGGTGATTACTTCTCATTTGTGCATTCAGCGGGCCTTGGTTTTGACAATCATCAGCTGGATTGTAACTTGGACTATTTTATGGAGGACGGGCGCAAGAACAGAATCCATGCAAGGCTCTCGCATCTTGAACTCGGAGAGCCTAAAAGCCTTGAAGAGCACGCTTCCGAAAGGAAATTTACAAAAATTTATGCATCCGACGCTAATTCCAAAATTCATAGGCGGGGCACAATCCAAGAACAGCTTGCAGCGATATTAACGGGGCTGGAACATGGAGGCCTTCTTTACGTCGCTTCAGGTTATGTGTCCGGTTTAATTGATGTCCGCGCCATGGGCTTGGAAGAAGTGCAGGAATTAACCGCAGCCGCAAGGGAAATAGAAAATCTGTATCACCCTGCAGTATATATGAAAGTTGAAGCATGACAATAATCGTCGCAGCAAACATGGGAAATGAAATTTATTTCGCCTACGATACTGCAGCAAAATGGCACCATATGGATGGTTCAGCGCACGCATCATTTGATAAAGTTCGCCAAGTAAGGGAAAATGCTGCGCTTGGCATCGCAGGGCTTTCAATCCATCTGGAAATGTTTTCAGATGACATCAGGCAGTATTCCGACCAGAATCCGTTATCTATTTTAGAAAGACTTATCCACAACAATACTCTCGATGCACGCTATTCGACTTCTTTCCTGCTTGGCATTGTGGAAGAAGGTGTTCCATCGATTTATGCATTTCACCAGCGCGACCGAATCATAAAACAAGTACAAGTTTACGGCATCGGAAGCGGAATGTATGATGAAGTCGAGTCGATGCTCAACTCAGTCGATAGTTCCGCAACAAGAGAAGAATTAATGGCGCATCTTGACGCTACTGTGAATTTTGCAAAGGCGTTAGATAGAGAAAGAATGGATGTCCTTTACGGGTTTGGCTCAGGAATATTGAGTGCCAATGGATATACTCTTGTATCCTATGAACGAGCAGAGAGAGAAAGATTGAGAGTTTGCTTTAAGTCGCGTCGGGCGCAGAAATTCCTGAAGAATTAACTAATGAAATGTTTCCAGATTGTTCTAAATTACAATACTCGTCGCAGCGTAACTATCCCTTAATAATCTCTAAAATGGGTTCAATCGCCGGTGGAAAAACTAGCAATGTGCTTATGATGAGGCAGACTATAGTAATCCACACCCATTTCATGACATCCATTTCCTTGTCCTTCCAGAGCTTGAAGAAAATTAGAAATACTACTGCTGAGAGTGTATATGCAATTGCGACCTTTCCTGAAAGCGCTCCCATTGCCTTGTAAAAAGTCAAAAATGTCTTTGTTGGGGCGCTCACTTCTGCAGCAAAATTAAGCACGCCTATTGTTATGAAGCCTACGTTGGCTGCAAGGAGCGCTGCTGATATTGGTCCTGTTGGTCTGGTCATATCGGCTTTACCTTCGTGATGTAAGCTCCTAATCCAAAGACAAGGAGAGTTATGAGCATTGCGAATACGAGTAGAGCAGTTGTTAAGTAACGCAACTCCTTTTTCTCGAGTAAATCTTTATCATAATAAAAGACCATGAATGCTACAGCAATCAGAAGTAGTGGAACAAAATGGGCGATGTGCTCCTTCAGTTCCATGAGTACAGTGTGGACCCACGGCGTTGGCCCGGCAAGGATGACGCTTCTGGCGCTTTCTGGTACAGGTGCGCGGTAAACCGTGTAGACCAAATCGCCTAAAAGGGCAGTTATTATGATTGAGGCTGCCATTAATGTCACGCCAATCTTGAGCCGTTTTATCCCGCTGTTGGTTATCTCAACAAGTTCGGCAAACGCGCCGGCGAAAGCCATCAAGAAAACTGTTCCAAGAAATCCATGAACAATAGCTGTAATTTCGGGTCCACTAACCATTACACCCTTTATTGACAATAGGGGTATTTAAAGTTTTGTTATTAATCCCGACGATAAATTTAACGATTGTTTAAATTTGATTCGGGTCTAAACCATCAAGAATCTCAGATGTTCGCCGTAGGCCGGCTCTATCAAACACAAGTCTCCTTGAGTGGCAAGAAACAAGGCAGCTGCTTCGTTGTTTTCTCCTACTAGATTGAAATGATTAAAAGTGTTGTCCGGCCCGTAGCGCCTTTCTGCAGTGTGAAGGAATCTTTCAAGATTTGCTTTGCCTCCAGCCCGGGCGATTAGCAATGGGTTAGTTCGCATCTGTTCATAATTAAAGCTTTCACCGTCAGCTGGAATCTCGTCGCCGCGAAGAAGTATTGTATGAGGGCCTGGATTGAAGTCCGGGGATTTTGAATTTTCTATGTACGAACTAATGTCATAATCATGGCTTTCCATGAACTCTTTAAGGAAGTGTGCAGGGAAATGCATTGCATTCATGTCAAATTTGATTGCGGAATACTTGTTTTTGGCTTCTTTTATTGTTTCAGGTGAGATTATCAGGCTCTTGCCGTGACCTATAACTGTGACTGGCTCTCCGTCAAGTATTCCTCCCATTTCCACTGAATAGCCTGTGAAAACTGATGCATCGCCTTTTCGGCCCCAAATGCTGCCTTCCACATCTGACGCCTGGGCTCTGTATGCAAGAATTTCCGGAAGCGTGGCATACCTTCCCCGCCGGGAGTTTCTGAAATGAGCCAAGTCAGGAAATTCAGCTATACCAGCCCTTACAGTAAACTCCAAAGTCTTCCCACCCATATTCCTTGTTTTTGGATTATGATATATTAATGTTTTGGGTAGTTTAATCGCTTATGCATTTATCCGCTGTTAGCTTATGTTTCGAAAGAGGCTGAAGATAAGAAGAAGGAGATGTTGGTGAGGAATATTGGTGCGTTTTTGGTTGGGAAAGCGGAGGATGGGGTGAGTTAGACATTCTAAAAATAGAAATAAATAATTTTAAAATACATTCCAGTAATTTGTATTTATCTTCTTCATATATTTAAATAATTATTTATATCGATCTTAAATTTAACTATTCATGGAGCCCTTAGAAAGTCTTCTTAAGTTAATGCCTATTTATCTTGTTAGTATGCTTTTTTTATCATACCTTTTTTGGTCAAAATTCAGAAATCAGGGAAAATTAAAAATTGACAAAGTTAATCACATATTAGACATTACGGGAATATTCATAATATTGACTTCTGGTCTAACTTTTCTATTACTTCTTCTCGGATTAGTAAATTTAATATTGAGTGTAAATCTAAATTTAATAAATTTATTTCAGGGCTGGCAATATTTTATTCTCGTCTGTGGTTTTTTACTTATTCTTACATTCTTGATTTATTTAAGAAATAGGAGAAGTTACGTTTATTTAGAAGCTATCTTCTTTTCAATAATACTCTTTCAGGGATTGGTAATCAGTAATTTTTTGGGTTGGACAATAACCATTTTTAGATCCCCCTACAATTTTTTCTTCATTTCGGTGTTTCTATTTTGGTTGTTCGCAATGATACTTGTATTAATAATTAATATATCGATAATTAATGTTTTAGTAAAAGGAGGTTACGATAACTTTTTTAGAAAATACTCCGCTATCTCTTTCTCTAAATTTAAAATGCCAGCTAATTGGTATATCTTTGCATCTCTATTTGTGATCGTGGGATCTGCTTTTATTTCAACAATAAATATTCCTAAATTCCATGAAGGACAAATGGGAATAACGGGATCCAGGATAGATCTAAATCCTTACGGATCAACAATTTTTTCCCAAAAATATGTAAATATAACCATTGAAACTTTCGGCACAAGTCAAGAAGTTCCAGTTATTCCAATATACTACGGAAAATATAATTTTGAAAAGTCTGCTGTTAATTCTCCCCTTCTCGCGTTGGGAGCAAGAAGATCTAACGGTGATGTAATTCCAATCATATCTGATTTTGATTACGCATTAAAAAACGGAAAAGTTGAGCATGATGGATTTATATCTGTCAAAATAGACCAAACCAATCAGTATATTTTTCTTGAATTTGATAAAAACAACATCTCTCTAAAAAATATAACTCAATTAATACTATCGGGTTCTTCAAAAGAGATCAATGCGAGTAAATTTAACTATTCGGGCAATTCGATTTGTTTTAATAACACTTGCATGTTTACCATTAATGTAACTAACAATATCCATAATGTTAACACTGATACATATGCAGTTTTTAATTTTCAAAACGCGGAAGGACAGATTTCAAATAAAACTAATTGTCGATTTAAAAAAATTGAGTTTAGTAATGAAAATAACTATAAAGAAACAAATTACTGTAATGGTTTAGATTGTAAACTTTTTTTATATCATGATGGAAAAGATTGGAGTTTTGATTTTAAAACTAATTTAAATGAAAATTATATCTCATTCCATTCATTTATGTCAGATCCTATTAAAATTGACCTTAAACTAACTTTGGTTTGTTAAATTTTAAAAAGAAAGGAATGCTTATTAAGATAATTGGAAACCAAACTAGATTCGAATTATTTAAGCATTAAGTCTCATTGCAGGGAACTTGGATTTTTTGGATTTGTCGAATTAATTGAGCATAACAAAAGCGAAAATACTGGAAGGCCATTTACAACGTTAAAGATAACAAATTCTGGAAGAAACTTAAAATAGCTAAATATTTGTCAGATAAAAATCAATTTTATTTTGAAATTCAACTAGTCTTTCATTCCTCTTCAGTTTCTTCAAATAATTTTTATAGTATTTATCAACTTGTTTTAACAAAAGGTCAGGATTAACTATTAATTTGTTGTTCTTCCAATTAATAGCAAATCTAGCTGAACCATTTATTTCTCCTTCAGATATTTTAGCTTCATGAAGAATTCCACAACGAAAACCTTTATAAAAAACGTCAGCACAGTCTCTGGAATTACTCGCAGGTAAGGTAAACCTTGAATTAAAATCTCTTAAAAAATTCTTAAAATTCGACCTGTTACTTTGATTCGAACCATAATAGAATTGGCTTAATGTATCTAAAAGGATACAAATGATTGCCATGACTAAAAAACCATTGTTACGTTGCCGAGATAACAATTTTGTCGGTTCTATATACCATCCATAAATTCTATCGGTTATAATTTCAATTAATTTTCCATTATCGTTTTGATTTCTTGCGATAAGTAGATCATTTAATTTGAATAAAGGCGAAACAGCTGTTTTATCATCTAGTTGCATTTAAAATTACTAACATTATTCTTTTAAAAAATTTATGAATAAATTTTTATTAGAAGCAAATTAAGGGTGGATTATGAACATAAATCCAAATGATCTTATTCGAAAAACATTGGGAAATCCAAATTTATTACAATATACTGAAAACATTCAAATGAAAGGGTTACTAGTTTTGGCAAAAATCGCTATTCCGCAATTTGGTGCATTAGTGGATACGCATGAGAAAGCTGTCGAGGATATAAAAAAGCTTGAACTAGCAAACATTTTATCAGAATTACAAGAAGAAATTCAAAAAATAAAAGAAATAGATGCAGAATTCGTTAAATCATCAGAGTTTGAAAGCTATATTTCACAAATTTTTCAAAAAATTCAAGAAACAAACAATTCGATCAAACGACATTTATATGTGAATTTACTTGTCAATGGATTATCACAAAAAATTCCAATTAATCAGAAATTTTTCTATTTAAGAACATTAAACGATTTAACTGAAATGGGTGTTGATCTTTACAGTTTTTTTACAAATCCATTACAATATTGTACTTTGAATAAAAAATTTCCCGCTAAAAGGTATGGAATGGGTGCAAGTAAAGATATTCTTTTAGAAATCTTTTCCGAATACCCTGAATTTATGATTAGGCAAACGGTTTTTGAATTAAGTCGTGCCGGAATAATAAAAGAAGAAGTTGCAAAACTTAATGGTCAATATAATACTATCTACATGATTCAATCGGAACACTCAGAACCTGAAAGCGACCCTGCAATTCAACAGTTAATAAGCAAATTCAATGGTTCTCTAACAGAGTATGGGACAAAATTCTCAGAGTTTCTAATAAAACAATAAGAGTGGGAAAAGGGTTCGGTTTGGGAGAGATATCTATGCCCCCAATCTCAAGCAATGTATGCATCTATAGTCATCCGGTTTCTGCATAATACTTAAATATCTGATTAAGCTCCCGACCAATATGGTGGACCATCCTATCTTCGGGTTAATCAAGCAAATCCCTGATGATGCAGCGCAGCGTGAAGCAATAGCCTATATGAACTTTAAGGGGATTACAACAGTTGAGGGCTTGACTGCCTATACCACGGATCAGCTCAAACGAGATGAGGTTTCCGAGCCAACTGTTGGGTTTTTAGAAGGAATATTGCAAAAAGCCTATAATATCATGTTTAAGCCTCCTGAGGAAGTCCAATATTTAGATTATGGAATGGAAGATCATGGAGATTATCTGGTTGTGAACGGGAATAAAATCAATATTCCTCGACGAGGGAAGGGTCGTGAAAAAACTGAAATTATAGCTATTTATCAATCCCACTATGGCGGAGCTAATACTTCAGGAATTCTTGAACAACTTGGTGGCAATCTCACAAGGCCAACTGTGGTAAAATATTTGAGCGAAGCAGGGCTTTATACTCCTGGACAAAAAAGTCCTGCAGCTACGATCGAACCACGTACATGCGCGGGAGGAAGTAGTAGGCCACCTCTGCGCGCCAGCGGAGCCCCGCCACAAAGTCCTCTTGAAAAATTAGTCCAATGGCATCCGTAATTGGCGCCCTACCCAAAGAGGGGAAGGAGTTTATCTTTACGCAGGCGCAGCAAGTTCTCCAAGGTTCAACTACGCTAGAAGACATTCTTAGGAATACCGTCAAGGTTTTTTCGGAAAAAGAATATGGCTGGCTGGAAGCCATTCAAAGCAACACTTGGTTCAGGTATCCGCATGAGGTTGATAAGCAGCGGTTCTGTTCTGAAGAAGCGCTAAAAAATTACCTAATCCTTCAAGCTTTAGGCATTCCTGCACGTTACGCTTTAGTTGAAAATTATCAAGACCGCGGGCTTGCCCATGAATTAGTCATTGTGCCTGATGGCAAAAGATCATTTTTACTGGACTGGGAATACGCTGATAAAGTAACTTTGTCTGACCACGATTTCAAATTAAGGAATGGGCAATCTCGCACTTTCAGCGCCCTGCATTATATCCCTGATGAAGAAGTTCTTGAAAGAGTCGAAGCTATGCGCAACCGCAGCATGTTCTTGGATGCAATTGAGTCCGGCCAACATTTTTTCAGGTCTAGTACAGACGACGGGCAATTGGACGCCTACATTAAATATGATCTAAAAGAACAAAAAGTTGACATGGTATTTTATTGGATAAGCGCCACTGGCGGTTTGCCGTTTTATTTTAAAAATACCTTAGCATTTGATCAGACCATTCAAGGAATTTATGAAGTGGGAATTGCAAGACCGGGGAATTTATTCCGTCCTGAAGGAGCCACATTAATGGGCAGCAAGGAATTATATCCCGTAGGTTTGTGGTCTAGTGAATACGAATGGCTGAACGTGGGAGTCCAAAACCAAGTGTTTTATCATTTCATGAGGAAACTTAAAAATGGGCAGTCGATTTGTAATGAAGAAGATCATCAAGCATGGCTTGATGCCATTAAAAATCCTCAAACAGATGACCCCACTTTATTAAAAATTTACGAACATTTACGTGAGTATTATGGGGAATCAAAGGAATTGAGCCCGAGGCAAGCTGAACTCTTTATAGATTACCAGACATTTCTAACCGACCCTTTTGTCAGCGACACAGAGAAAGTAAAGGAGATTTTGGAAGCTAATTTACGCACGCTTGCACCATTCCAGATAGAATATGCTTTTGTAATCCAAAACGCTAAGGAAATGGCTCAAGCATTGCCAATAGCTCAGCTCCTCGAGGCCCAAGGGAGGCTCTCTGAAGCCTTAGCTGATAAAACTGGTTACGTTCAGTGGAGCGGTTTTCTTGCAGGTTTAACGCCCTTTTATTTTGCGTTAGTGGGCGAGAGTCTCGAGCCAGGCTATCTTGAAGCTAATTTCATAAGTTTTTTAGGAGTGCATCACGGAAGGGCAATGGCTCTTCCCATAGGGGAATCAATTCAGTAGCATTCGACTTTGAAATTGGATGCATTATCAACCCTTGAAGAGTTTTATTTTTTTCAGTTTAGTGATAAAAGGTCGCCACGGCCCGGAGTTTCAACTTTTTGAGCGAAAAGTTTTTGAACCGGGAAATCCTTGCGGATACTGCTTGCTCAGAGCAGTTGTCTTACCAGGATTGACTACCGTGGCAATAGTTTCTAAACTGGACTTCTTCATATACTTTTGGTAGAATTTTCCGCAAGATTTCCGACGAGGAACCGAGTTTATTCGCTCACTATTTAAATTGATGAAAAATTTTCCGGAAAGATGATAGCTTGCACAGCGCTTGAGTGCAAATTTAGGCGTTAAACGCTTTTGTAGGGAGAAACCTTTAGCCCGTCCATCACAACATGCTCTACATCAAGGCAAATTAGTCTCAAATTATCTTCGGTTTGAACATATTCGGGTTTTAATGTGCCCCAAAGCGTAATTTTTTTCTCCAGGTCTGATGCAGTCTTAATCAAAGCCAAACCTTGACCGCCATGACCTGCCCTTGTCATTCCTCCAAAAGGCAATAGCCCTCCATCCGCATCCTCAATCACACCATTAAAATAAGTAAAATCCCCGCCATAACTACTGGTGTGCACATTTGAGTACAGGCCATGAACAACTCCTGAAACCTGGTATTTACTGCCGACCTGTTCTTCAGTAAGCTCATGGATGGGGCTGGAAATGTATTCGCTTAGTGTGAGATGTACCATTTTTCCAATAATCTACTAATAATTTTTAAATCTTTCCAGTTTAACAATCTAACTCCCTGTTTAGTGGCAATATTAATATATCAAACCGCGATTCCCGGGCCAGGGACATGTACACAACTTACGTATTTGCGGTTGAATCTCCAAGGAAGGAGCTCGAATACGCTGCAGACTCATTTGAAAGAAGCCCAGCTATCAATCTGATACTCTCGTCTCACAGAGTAGGCTTGGATGAAAGAGTATATGGCATAGGTGGCATCAAGTCAACGCATCAATTGGCCGAAATTCTCGCAGCTCACGACCATTCAGTTGGTGATGTAGCAGTTGTCAGGAATGAAGTCCCTCCCTGGCTGTCAGAATTTCCAACAAGGCTGCGCCCTTCCGTCGCCAGGCCTCTTAATGACGCAGAAAGGCAGGAGGTTATCGGTTATCTGGAAGGACTGTATGCAACATCTAACCCAGAATATGCGAGATTGCTTATTGGATAATTTGTTGAATATTTCTTAACAGTGTGCGGCGTAAATCATTGAAACAATCCAAAATCGCTTATGCCGTGAAATGACATGTCCAGCAGCGTCCTCATTTCGTTTGCCTTTCCGAACTGGCTTGTTTCTTCTAATTTATCTGCAAAATAGTGAAGTATGGTGCAGCCAAGTGGATTTTCGCTTCTAAGCAAGTCTTCATAGCGGCCTTCGCTGTCGCCACAAACCTGGTTGTAAATTTCATCTAGCTGCCTTTCCCTGTCGCCTACCCCTTGCCGCAGGTAATGTGCTGCAAGGCCGATTAGTTCGGCTGGAACTCTTGAAGCGTAACCAGGAGCTCTTGCATACCAGGCGACTTGGCCGTCAACTATTTTCCCGGGTTCATCTGCTGAATAGGCAATGGGAGAAATATATATTTCGGTAGGTTTTGGAACTTCGTCCATCTCAGGAACTTCAGAATAATCTTCAACCTGAGAGGAAGTGGTCGTGACATAAGCCCATTTCTCAACTGCCAGGTCAACTTCCTCGACGCAATAGCGCCGAAGCAAGGTTGAGTCACTGGATTCTTCCGTAAGGATGTCGTCTAACGTCATATTCTTTCCCGGATTTTTTTCATTCTTTATAATCTTAACTTTAAACACATTTAAATAGGATATTGCGTCTCTTTTGCGCATGGCAAATTTCAGGCAGGGCAAAAGTGGATTTGGGAACAGATCTGAGGGAAGCAGGTTTAGCAGGAATCGCTCTGAAGGCAGCCGCACTGAAAGAAAGTTTAGCGAACGTTCAGATAGGAGTTCTGGAGAGCGAAGAAGGCCTCTTGAGCTACATGACGCAGTTTGCGCAAACTGCTCAAAGCAAACAAAGGTTCCGTTCAGACCATCAGGAAACAAACCCGTTTATTGTAGAGAATGTTTTGAAAAGCAAGGGGATTCCAGTCCCCCGCCTAGTGAGGCTGGCAGGGATAAGCCCAGAATTGATTCTAACGAAATTGATAAGATTCATCTAAAACTTGATAAAATAATCAGCTTATTATATCGCAGATAAAGCCTTGTTCTAAAGCAAATATTTATATGCAATATCGAATGTTTATGTATTATTATAGGAGGAATACAAATGAAAGGTAAAATAAAGTTTTTCAATGAAAGTAAGAAATTCGGATTCATATCAGGTGAAGATGGAACTGACTATTTTGTCCATAGCACTGGATTAAATCCTGGAGTGACTGTCCGTGAAGGCGATGCTGTCACTTTCGAGATAGAGCAGGGAGACAAAGGCCCAAAGGCTGCTAAGGTTTCTAAGGATTAAGAACTTTTTATTTTTGTTATTTTAGAATCTGAGGAAGTTTTTAATTCAAACCAGCCCTTCAATATATTCAAGAAATCCCTCTAATCCTCTTTCTTTCAATACAACAAGAAATTGTTCACTTGTTTTCATAAGGTTGCTGACTGTATCAGTGGTTATGCCGGTGTCTTGGAATATGTCATAGTCTACCATCCCGAAATGGCCCCGTTCTCGTTCTGAAAAGTTCCTAAATCTCTTCAAATCAAATTTTGCTAATTGAGTGAACAAGTGGTCAGCCGCTTTTTTGTAATCAGGACTATTGGCAGATAATGGTTTGGAGTACCCTTGATACATTTCAATATAGCGTTCAGCAAGCAGTTTTGCTAAATCAAGTTTGATTGGAATCTGCTCATCTGCTGGTTGATCGTATGCCATTTTTGATTATGTGGGTTGAGTGAATAAAACATTTGCCTTCAAAGCCTATCTCCAGCTCGTAATTCTGTCCCGGTCTGATTCAGCTTCCTTCAGCCTGGAGACAGCCAGATCGTAAGGAGCGTTTAGAAGCCATTCAGGATTTTCCATGCCGTGCTTTACGATTTCAGCGAGGTCAGTAGCAAAATCATCCATTGCTTTTCGAGTTGCGCTGTGCGTTGGCTCAATCAGAAGGCAGCCGATTTTCTCATGGAGAATATCGCCTGCATGCGGGAAGTCGACAGTTGGAGCGTAATAGCCTAAATCAATCAGCCCTTTAGCAAGGTCAATAGACTTGAGTCCCGCCCCTCTTATGGGTCTATCAAGGGCGACGAACTCATGCGCAGTCAAGCTTGGAAAAGCAATTGGTAATGTTTCGCCAACTTTTTGGCGCAGGTAATTGGCGGCAAGAACTGCGTGTCCGCTTGCCTCCCTAAAGCCGTCAGCCCCGAGAAGCTGGATGTAGACGTAAGACATGACATCCGCAAGAAAATTGCCGTAGGCCGAGGAAACTGTGCCAATTGAGTCAGGATGTTCGTATGACAATTCGAAAAGACGTTCAGTTTTTATTATCCTTGGCGTTGGAAGAAATGGGGCAAGCTGGGCTGATGAACCAACAAACCCTGCTCCTGGCCCTCCGCCGCCGTGAGGCACACCGAAAGTCTTGTGTAAATTGAAATGAAACGCATCAACGCCAAGGTCCATGAACTTAACTCTGCCAGTCAACGCTGCAGAGTTTGCACCGTCGCTAAACACCAATGCGCCATATTCATGCAATAAGGAGGTTATATCTCTGATTTTCTCGTCGTAAATCCCGAATGTATTGGGCTGGGTTATCATCAATGCTGCAACTTCGCTCCCTTTTTCTTCCATTATTTTTGTGAGAGCATCAAAGTCTAGCCTGCCTCGATTGTCTGATGGAATAGTTATAATGTTTTCAAGGCTGTATCCAGCCATTGCCGCCGTTGCCGGATTAGTGCCATGGGCAGAATCAGGGATAAGCACGCACTTTCTTTGCTTGCCCTCACCGTTTGAGCGATGGTATTTTTCGATCATATAAATTGCTGTGAGCTCACTGTGAGCTCCTGCCGCAGGCTGGAGAGTTCCTTCGTCTGCTCCGCCGAATTCTGAGAGAATCTTCTCAAGATTGTACATGAGCCTGAGCGCTCCTTGCGCGGTATGAACCGGCTGAAGCGGGTGCAGGTTAGAGAAATGTGCTGGAAGCTCTCTGATGAGCGCAGGATTGTAAATCATTGTGCACGAGCCAAGAGGAAAAAGGGCAGCGCTGTCAACTGATATGTTTGTGTTAGAGCGTAACATGAATTCTCTTGTGATTTCCTGCTCGGTTGCGCTGGGAAGAGGAAGCTCTTTTCTGAGATACTGGTCGGGAAGCATAGGCTGTTCAGGTACTGCAAGTGGAGGGAGACTATATCTCCCAGCTCCTTCCCTGCTCAACTCAGTTAGCAGTTCCATAATATGCCAAGCCCTCCAACAGTTTACCGATATGCGCTTTGCTGTTGTTCATTTCAGTTGCCGCCATGAGAATAGAATTCTCTTCAAAACCAGAATTAGGGAACCTTTCCTCAAGCGGCACGCCTGCAAAAATTCCCCTTCCTGAAAGCGCATTGACGATTTTTGATGCCGGCTGAGGCGCCTGGACGACGAACTCATTGAAGAAATTCCCGCCGTAAAGAAGGTTATACCCTGGGAGTTTGGAGATTTCACCTGCTAGATAATGTGCAATGTGATAAGATTGTGATGCTGCTTCCCTGACGCCAGCTTCGCCTTTGATTGCGAACCATATTGTGCTCATGACAGCGATGAGTGTTTCAGCAGTGCACGTGTTTGATGTTGCTCTCTCCCTTCTTATGTGCTGCTCTCTTGTCTGAAGGCCAAGTCGAAACGCTCTTTTGCCGTTCATGTCTTCAGCCTGCAAAATAAGCCTGCCAGGGAGCTGTCTGATGTTCTTGCCTCCGGAGTCATCAAGGCTTGCAGACATTGCGAGCATGCCAATGTGAGGGCCGCCGTAACCTACAGGAATTCCGAAGTGCTGTCCTTCTCCAGCGTAAATAGCAGCGCCGAATTCTCCGGGCGGCTTAATCAATGCAAGAGAAATCTGGTCCCCGCCGCCGTATGATATATACAGAGCGCCTTTCTCATGAATCGCATCAGCATGGTCGTCCATGCCGTCAAGCAACCCGAAGAAGTTCGGATTCTGGACGATTACCGCTGCAGTCTTGTCATCAACTAATTCTTCAATAGTCTTAGATAACGTGATTCCATTAGTCGAGGGTATGCTTGCAAGCTCGAATTCCTGAGAATATATTTTGGGATTGAACGCGGTTTGAAGATTGGCAATTGCAGTCGGGTGCAGGCCTTCCGAATAAAGAACCTTATTCCTGCCAGTTATCCTGCACGCCATAAAGGTTGCTTCAACCAGTGAATTTGCTCCGTGGTAAAGCCCTGCATTCGCAATCTTCATCCCTGTCATCTCCTTAACTAAACTCTGGTAGTCGATAAGAGTTGCGAGTATGCCTTGGGCAGCCTCAGCCTGGTAAGGAGTGTAAGGAGTCATCCATTCGCCTCTTCCAGCTATCATCTGGTTTGCCGAGGGTATTTCCCTCTGATAATGGCCGCCACCGATGAAAATCGCCTGCGGTTCGACATTGCGATTCTGAAAGGCTATTTCCGCCAGGTGCAACCTAACTTCCAGTTCGCTTTTTGCATCGCCAAGTTCGGTCATCTTGCCGGAATACTGGTGCTCTGGAGGCACGACTGCAGAAAAAAGATCATCAAGCGACCCGAAGCCGAGCGCGCCTAGCATCTGGTCTCGCTCGATGTCAGTAAGTCCTAAAAACCTGTTAGTCAAATCCCTTCCCCAGCTTCGATTTTTAAAGCGTGTTATATAAATGTTTTTCTTGCGTTTTATTTTATCGGATTGTAAAACGGCCGATCAACAACCATCGTTGGAGAATCTGTTCCCCTGATGTCGACGAGCAGTTGTGTGCCGACAATAGAGAATCCTGCAGGGACATAGCCCATGCCAATTCCTTTTCCTGTCGTGATTGAGGGGCCTCCGCTTGTAACTTTTCCAATCGTAACGCCATCAATTGTCCTTAAATCATAGTCGTGCCTTGGTGGCCTGCTTGCTTTGTCTGTCATGGCGAACCCCTCTAATGTCTTTTCTTGTCGTCCTTCCATTGATTTCCGAAGCGCTTCTGCGCCAATAAACTCTCCCTTGTCTAGCTTGACCCACTTATGAAGGCCTGCTTCAAGAGGATTTATGCTTGGACTCATGTCCATGCCGTTTAGCATCAAACAGGCTTCTAGTCGCAGGGAGTCCCTCGCCCCAAGGCCACAAAGCTCCATTCCATATTGGTTCCCCGCGGCTATCAATGCGCTATACAATTCAACAGCATTTCCCGCGTTTGCAAACAGCTCAAAGCCTATAGGCTCACCTGTGTAGCCTGTCCTTGAGATTGTTGTGTCTATTCCCGCTACTCGGCCCTGGGAAAACTTGAAACGCTTTAAAGAACCGATATCGACATCAGTTAAACCCTGTATCAAAGGAAGCGAATTCCTGCCTTGAACTGCCAGTAAAATTGTTTCAGCCGACTTATCTTTTAATTCGATATCGTAGCCTGCAGCTTGCATATTGAACCATTTCCAATCCTCGTCAATTTTAGCTGCATTCACGACAACTACATACTTGTCTTTATACAGGTAAACCAAAATATCGTCGATAATCCCGCCATTTTCATTGCAAATGACCGAATATTGTGCTCTGCCAACTTGCAGGTTTCCTATGTCATTTGTAGTTAATCTCTGAAGAAATGCTAACGCATTTTCTCCTTTGACTTCAAATTCCCCCATGTGCGAAACATCAAACATCCCCACATTTTCCCTGATTGCGTTATGCTCGACAATGTCGCCGTGATATCGCACTGGCATATCCCAGCCGCCAAACGGAACCATTTTGGCGCCCATCTCTACATGTCTATCGTGAAGAGGAGTCCTCTTTAATTCAGTTTCAGCCATGAACAACCACCACCATCTGCGCCAAATCAGGGTTCGTTCTTAAATTTTCTTATTGAATTCATACCTGTGGAAGAATATCCGATTAATACTTCAGCTGGATTTCATTGTTTAAACCAATATTTTTCCAGTTAAAGCAAAGCTTTAAAGGGACTTTAGAACAGGTAATCGAATACTTGAAGAAACAAGGAGGAGAATTATGGCAAGCGAATTGATAATTACTCGCATCTTCGATGCGCCGAGCAAGTTCGTATGGAACGCATGGACAGTACCAAAAGAGGCTATGCGCTGGTGGGGTCCAAAAATTTTCAGCTGCCCTGTTGCTAAGATAGACTTTCGTGTTGGAGGAAAATACTTGCTTTGCATGCGCGGAGAAGAAGGAGATTTTACCGGTAAGGAATTCTGGAGCACAGGAATATACAAGGAAATCGTTCCTTTCAAAAAAATTGTTTGTACAGATTCATTTTCCGACGAAAAAGGCAATGTTGTGCCTGCAACTCATTATGGTATGGGCGTGGACTTTCCCATGGAAATGAAAGTGACAGTTACATTTGAAGATATTGATGGAAAAACGAAAATGACTCTGTGTCACGATGGACATCCTGAAGGGACAATGACTGAACTGACAATTCAGAGCTGGAATGAAAGCTTTGACAAATTAGCTGAAAGCTTGAAGTAAGGCAATGGAGCAAATATGCAAAAAATAGTTCCTTGCCTTTGGTTCGACAGCAATGCCGAAGAGGCTGTGGATTTTTATGATTCTGTTTTTAAAAAATCAAAGATTGGAATCATCACCCGTTATGATGCTGGAAGTGCAGCGGTTTCTGGCCAGCCCAAAGGTTCTGTACTGACTGTTTCTTTCAAACTCATGGGGCAGGATTTCTTGGCCCTAAACGGCGGACCAGTATTCAAATTCTCCCCGGCAATTTCTTTTTTTGTGTATTGCAAGACAAAACCCGCCATTGATTATCTTTTCAAAAAACTCTCACAAAACGGTGAAATCCTTATGCCGCTTGACAAATACCCCTTCAGCGAAAGGTATGCATTTCTGAAGGATAAATTCGGAGTTGCCTGGCAGCTCATACTTTCGCCTTCACAACCGCATATTACTCCATGTCTCCTCTTTGTTGGTAAGGACCTTGGAAAAGCCGAATCTGCCATAAAGTTTTACACAGCCCAATTCAAGTACGCTCATATCGACCATATTTTATATTATGGGAAAGGAGAAACCGGGAAGGCAGGCAGCATAAAGCACGCTTCTTTTTTTCTTGAAGGACAAGAATTTGTAGCAATGGATGGATCAGGACCGCACAAGTTTGGCTTCAACGAATCCATTTCATTTGTAATAAATTGTGATACGCAGGATGAAATAGACACTTATTGGCAGAAGCTCACTAAAGGCGGAGAGCAGAGCCAATGCGGTTGGCTTAAAGATAAATTTGGCGTGTCTTGGCAAATCGTTCCAATAGAATTGGATGGGATGTTGAATGATAAAGATGCAAAGAAATCGGAAAGAGTGATGACTGAATTGCTCAAGATGCATAAACTTGACATAAAAAAATTAAAGCAGGCATACGAGAAATAAACTGAGAAAAGTTCTTTTGTTCATGATGGTCAGCCTTGACGGCTATTATGAAGGACCAAACCACGAGATAGACTGGCATAACGCAGATAATAAGGAGTTCAATGATTTCGCAATAAAGAATGTCGGCGAATCCGACCTGCTGCTCTTCGGAAGGAAGACTTACGAGCTCATGGCAACTTACTGGCCGTCAGCTGATGCCCTAAAGAATGATCCAATCGTCGCAGCGCAAATGAACAATACTGAAAAAATTGTTTTTTCAAGGACTTTGATAAAAACAGATTGGGAAAACACACGGCTAGTCAAAAATAATGCTGCGGATGAGCTAAGGAAATTAAAAAACCAGGAAGGAAAAGCCATTGCAATCCTCGGCAGCTCAGACCTTGCACTAACCTTCATCAGCGAGGGATTAATTGACGAATTCCAGATAATGGTGAACCCAGTGGTGCTCGGGGCAGGAAAACCCCTTTTCGATGGCCTCAAAGAGCGGATTCAACTGGCTCTAGTTAAAACAAAGGTTTTTAACTCAGGCAACGTTCTTCTTTTTTACAAATAAAGGTGATAATATGTTAAATCTAAACTCGGTAATGATTGGAACTGCTAATCCGAAAGTCCTTGCCAAATTTTATGCCAAGGTTTTCAACAAGCCTGCTGACATGGAAGACGGCTTATGGGCAGGATGGCAGGTAGGAAAGACGTTCTTCACTATAGGGGCACATTCTAAAGTCAAGGGAAAATCAAAGGAGCCCGCGAGAATAATGTTCAATCTTGAAACAAAAGAAGTAAAGAAGGAATTCAAGAGAATAAAATCCACTGGCGCCAAAGTTATCGCGGAGCCATATGATGCCGGCGGCTCATGGATTGCAACATTTGCAGACCCTGACGGGAATTACTTTCAGTTAATGACGCCCTGGAAGGATTAACTAATACTTTTTATTTTTACTTTGTTATTTTCTTTGGTTTGTGGCCTTGACTAGTCTACCCCTGAGTGGGCATTGAGCATTTTTGTTAAAAAATAGATTCTATAAAAACTCCTTATGTCTGCTTAGGTATCTTTTTATTAAGTAGTTTACAAAGTCATTTTCAGTTCTTTTCAATGCATGATAGTAAGATTTTCTTTTCTTATACTCTAATATCAATGATGGATATCCGCCTTCTTTGAGCATGTATGCGATTATGAGACGTCCAACCCTTCCATTTCCATCGCCGAATGGGTGGATTTTCTCGAATTTGTAATGTGCCCTTGCTGCCAGTTCAATGGGGTGCATCCTTCTCTTATTTTTTTCATACCAAACAAAATAATCTTTCATTAATTTCTTCAAGTCTTGCCAGTCAGGTGCTCTGTAGTCGCCGACTCTAACAAGATATTCGCGAATTTTTCCGGCGATATCAGGCTTTGTTTCCTTGAATAGCTCATGATGCCAATCTAAAACCATTCTCGCAGATAGCGGTTTTTTCTCATGCAATGCCATAAAAAAGACCTTTGAATGAGAGATCGTCTCTAATATGTCTGGCAAAGGCTTGTTTGGAGATATTTTTGCTTTTACAATCTCATCAGTTTCTTCTTTTGTTATGGTAGAGCCTTCAATTGCGTTAGTGTTATAAGTAAAGTCTATTGAGAAGTCAAGAAGAATCTTCTTTTTGATACTTTCGGGATATTTATTCCATTGCTCCTTGAAGTTTTTTCTTATTTTTTCGAGTTTGATAAATTCATCTTCTTGAAGTATGAGTCGCAAAAAGAATTCTGAAATTTCATCGATATTCTGCGGAACCTGCTTTCCTAGGTAAGTCTCACGATATGTCACTTTCCCCGCTTTCCTAAAACTATGGCCTAAGTAATAAAATCCCTTCCGTTCAATTACCTTCATGGACAAGAAATACCATTACAAATATATAAATATTGCGAAAAATTAACAAAATGTAATGGTATAGCCCCGGGCGGGCATACATTGTTTTTGTTAAAAATGAGAATTCCGCTTTTTAGCGAAAGGTTAATATACAAGATACGTCTTATTTACAAGATATGGTGAATGCTATTGAGATTGGAACCGTGAGCGCGCGAGGGCAGATTGCAATTCCATCAGAAATACGGCAAAAAATGGGATTGAAGGAAGGAGAAAAACTCCTATTTTTTCTCGAAGGCAATGACTTGCTTTTGAGGAAGGTGAAGAATCTTTCGTGGGATGAGGTAACCCGACCCCTAAGAGCCGCGGCAAAAAAAGCAAACCTCAACCAAAGCGATGTCCTTGACATGATCCAGCGAGTTCGTAAGACTGAGAATCGTCCTTGATACCAATGTACTTGTATCAGGTACTTTCTGGTCTGGCCCTTCTTTGAGCATTTTAACTTCGATAAGTGAGAAAAAGCATGTTCTCATTGTTTCACCTGAAATTCTTGAGGAATACCGCCGTGTTATGCTGTACCGAGAACTCGCAGAGAAAGTAGGACATTATGATGAGCGAAGGCTGGCGGTACAAAAAATAATCGACCTCGGGTACATGGTGTACCCAAAGAAAAAAATAAGGGTTGTTCTAGAAGACCCTGACGATGACAAATTCATCGAAAGTGCGTTGGAAGGGAAAGCAAATTGCATCGTAAGCCAAGACAGGCACTTGCTCGCTATTGGAATGTATGCGAAAATTAGAATACTTACACCGCAAAAATTCCTGCAAGAAGCATAAAATAGGGCTATTACAAAAGAAGTATGGCCCCGGGCGGGCACTCAGTGTTTTTGTTAGGAGCTATATGCTCGGCTGCCGTTATTTGCTTTCAGCGGTTCTGTACAACGGGATCGTAAAGCTCAAGAGCCCTTTCCAATGAGACCGCTGTAGCTAACAATCCTAATGCATTGCCGGCTTTTCTGTTCAGAGGGGTCAGCATGAATGCGGCTGCCTTAAGCGAAGCATAAGCAGTTTTTGAGTAAGGGTCGCTCCTTGGTTTGTCTTTTTCGTCCGCCCAACCCATAGCAAGGGTGAAGTCAACAATTAAGTCTCGGACTGCGTGAACTTTCGCCTGGACCGGATACCCAAGGCAGGAATAGGCGATTACCTCTGTCGCATGATCTGAGATCCTGTCGATGTGCCCGCCCAAAGGCGAAGGACCTTGCTTTCTAGCCAAAATTCCGTCCAGAACATCGGTCAGCATCACCGCGCCCAAATATATGCTGAGCTCTTTGCCTTTCAATTTTTTTAGCCCGATGTAAGCAGCTATAGGCCTCAATAAAGACACCAAATTCGCAGGAGTGATCTCTTCTTTTATAATGGACTCAAGCCGTTTTGTCATTGCCTGAAAATTTAAGTTCTGTTAATAAAGATTTGTCAAAAGCAGCTCCGGGCGGACAATAGACAAATCTGTTAAAAAGAGGGATTTCATATCTATTTGAACCCTGCAGGTCCTATCGTTCGAAGTACTAGTTTTATCTCTTCTATTGTCCTTTGCTGGTGTTTCTTGTCAGACATGCGCACAAACTGGATAAGCAGTTCGCTCAGTTCCTCAATTTTGTAGATTGCGAGCTTGTAACCATCAGTTACAAAGTAGAACCGGAATCCTTCATATTTAACTTCTTTGATGACGATTCCTCCTACGTGGCCAAGAGATTTTCCTTTGTTCGGGGCTTCGGCGAGGCTCTTAAGATGCCTCAACACTTCAGGCGCCTTTCCTTTGAAGCGCCTGTTTATCTCGTCTTCAAGGCGCTTATTGATTATTACTTGCGCCAACGCTTCTCCGCTCGAGCAATTGCTTCATCGATCGGAACAGAGTCTTTGGAAGAAAACAGGAATTCGCGAAGCTGGTGTTTGACAGCAACATCATAAAGCCGGTTGATAATATCATTGTAGGTTTCCCCTTTTGCCCCAAACGATTTTATCTTGTCTCGCGTCTCTTCTTCAATCTGGATTGTGGTTGGCATACAGCCACTATAGCTGCTATAGTATTTAAAGTTTACGGATTTTAGGCAGGAACGTGGCGGAACTGTTCAACTAATTTTTCTATTTCGCTTAGCGAGTATCCCTTTTATCGAAGGGCTTATCGACTTATCCTTTCGATGAATGCAACCTATCCAGCAGCACGGCCGGCGCTTCCCTTCCTTGAGCTCATTGGTCAGCCTCTTAATGTGTTCCTTTCTCGTCTCTTCTTTTTTAACGAAAGTAACCCAGCATATCCACTCATTACGCGCAAGGGGAGTAAGACCTTCCCATTTTGATAGCGATGCTTTATCGGAAATTAGAGCTTTACTTAAATCTGGAGGCACTTTATGTGCCGTTCCATTTGAGATTTTATTTGTCATATCTCAATTAGATAGCCATCTTTTCTTTAAAAAGGTTATAGCCCCGGGTAGAAAATGAACAAATCTGTTAAAAAGAGGAATCCTGGCAATTCCCCAACTAAACAAATAATATTTAAACAAACTAATATTTAGTCTTATGATGGCAAGTCGTCGAAGGATTAGCTTCCGAGCTAAAGGAAAAACAGTTACTTTTTATGTGCGACCTAAACTGATACGTAGAAAACGCAGAGAAAAAAAATCTTGGTGGGAATTTTAAATGATTTCTGTCGCTTTTCAATTGAACAATAGAAAACCTTCAGAAATACTTCTCGATGACTTGAAAGAGATACATGAAAAAACCGAGGTCAGAATTTCGCCAATCGATGATGAGGTTCATAGAGGCATTCATTTGTACAACAGTAAAAAGTATTCAATAGACCAAATTAAAAAATTATCACATAAGCTCTGGCTTACCTATACCCAAGATAGTCTTGATAGAGTTGATAATATATTGAAGGAATTAACGGCAAATCTAGTTCGAGTGTCCCAATTTTCGCATAAATTAAATGAGGAAAAACGAAAACTAAATAGAGTAAGAAATCAAATTAATGAATCATCACATCCTGATGATTCTCAAGATTTAAAGGAAATAGTTTCAATTTTCAACGAATCCATAAAAATATATAACGAGCTAGTTGATTCCGAAAAAGATTTAAGACGGGAAGCTTGGTTTAATTTCCTAACGAGACTTTTTTTCCCTGCTGCAACTTTGTCATCGGTTCTTTTTTGGAGTCTCCAAGCATACTTTAATTGGATTCAAGACATGATGTTGGCAGTTTTCTTGTTTTTAGCTATGCTAGTATTAGTTTTCAATTTGATGAAAAGTATTGCAAGAGATCCATTTGGTACTGCAAAGTAACTTGTTATGTAATTAATGTTAAATTTGTTAATAGCCCCGGGCGACCGACAACTCATTTTGTGACAATTGCAAGTCGTTGGCATTTTTCTTTGAGTTTTGTTATGACTTCGTCGATATTCGCGCAATGGTATTGGCGCAGAAGGCGATCGTGTTCTTCAAGAATATGGGTTTCGAACGGGCTCATAACACTATTAAGTTTGAGCTCATAATTAAGATTGTGTCGGAGTTTGGGCGCCTTTTTCGAGTTGGAGTGCTTCCATTGTTTTCATTATTTTTGTCATAACCTCGTCTTGTTTTTTCATTTGTTCTTGTAATAATTCGATTTCTTCGCCTTTGTCTTGTATTTGCTTTTCGAGGTCTGATTTTGTTATGTCAACGTAAAGGTCTTCATCGGTTATGGTATCTTTCATGCCGAGCAGTTCGGTGTAGTAGTGAATCATTTCGCTGCGCTTCCATCCGAAGCGGTATTTCAGCGCGCTTTCTGATTTGTATCGGGGAAGCCAGTAACACGCGCTGCAGTGCCTAAAGTCGTAGAGCGATATTCCGTTTTCGATGTGCTGTTTTCCGTTTTGTTTTCCGATCTTGAGAACGCGATATGCCAGCCGCTTGAGTTGTTGGTTTACTCGTTGAGGTGTTCTGGTGAAAATGTAGTCGTTATTTTTCAAACCCATGGTTTCGATATATCCTCGAAGGATGCCTGAGCAGAGGAGGAGTTTGATTCTTCGTCCAAATGTCTTGCTTGTCTCTTCTCGGATGCTCAGGGTGTAGTAATTGTTCTTTGCATCCCATTCTAAATCATTAACTCTGACGTTCATTAGTTCGGTTGGTGCTCGTATGCCGCTATCGAATAAAAACATCATAAGCGTTTTATATTCTGGTGTTGCCCAATCACACATCATCTTCACATCATCGATAGTGAAATAGGAGAATTTTGGTTTTTCATCGCGGCCATCCAGATCGATTGTAATGTCATTGATGTTTTTGCCTTCCTTTCTCTGAGCTCGCATGTACCAATGCCAAAATGCTTTTATGATTTTGACATACGTGCCTATGGCGGTCAGCGGCATTCGGTCGCTTTTTCGGGAAAGAACTTTGCCTTCTCGCATTTTCTTTGTTAAAAGCAATATCTCGCGTTCTTTGCATTCAAGCTCTTCTAAGGTGGCTATCCCGAGCTCGTCTTGAAAGATGAGGCAAAGTGTATGCATTTTGCCTTTGAGATTGCGCATACGCCCGTAAGATCGGGCTCCACGGCGGCTTGCGGGATTGATGTTGGCTCCAACCTCCATGTCCGCGAAATATCGCCGTAATAGCGCGACAATCGGCTCAGAAAGGCCATCAAACTGCATTCCGGCTTGTTTCCACCGTAAGTACTTTTCTTGGTGCTTATGCGGATCAAATCTCATGGTTCGTCCCGGACTGCTGCCTGCGATTTAAATAAAGAGCCGACACCTACGTGGTGGTCGCTGCGAGTCACCCAGTCGAACAAGTGACTGCAAAATAGAAAGTTCTTGCTTTAATATAAGTAGAACTCGGAGTTATGGCACTCAAGAAATAGAGACTTGCAATTGGAGCGTAAAGTGCATCGGACAGCTTGTTTTCTAGTGATTCAGTTTAACCTTGCAAAAAGTTCTTTGAGCCGATTTTTATAAGTTTGAAGATAGGTAGCTAAAGGGTTTTCTTCTTCGAGTTGTCGAATATAATCTTCAACGCTATTTGCAATTTCTTTGGCTTTAGCGGAGAGTCCTTCATCAAACCTTTTTTTTGCCATTTCAATTCCTATCTTAATTGCTGCGCCTAAAGTTATCTCCGACCTATCCGTTTTAAGAACTCGTTGAGATAACTCATATGCAGCTTCCAGTTCTCCTCGTTTAGATAAATATTCCGCTTTCAAAGATTCCAAAACGAATCTTGATTGACCTGTGATGGTCTTTTCCAACTCATCAATCTCTTTTTTTGCGCCATCCAATTTATTTAGTTGTATACAACAAAAAATAAGTCCTAATCTGGCTTCAAAATAGTTGCTATTTAATTCGCAGGACTTTAAGTAGTTGTCATACGCATTTTTAATGTCCCCTTTTTTCTGGTACAACCAACCAAGCCGATGAAAGAACGGAGCAGAATCAGGAATATTACCCAGAGCTAATTTTAATCTTTCAATTGCGGGTTCAATTCGGTTTTGTTTGCCCATAACTTTAGCGTATAGCGTTAATAGGTATTCGTCTAAAGGCGCCATTTCCAATGCCTCAGTTAAATATCTTTCAGAGTCAGGTATCTCACCCAAGTAGAGCAAGGTTTCGGCTAAATCTCTTTTAACTGGGATATATCTCGGATTCTTTGCTAGAATTTTAAGAAGCAACTCTTTTGCGCGTTTCAGATGATCTTTGCTTTTCTTATTCTTTAGGAAAATTCTTGCTTGTTGATGCAGTAAAATTATATCATTTTGATATTTTTGAAGCATTTCATCTATAGTTATTTGTGCTGTTTGAAAATCCAACATACGGATCAAACATTTTATTTTCCATACATTAACAGAAAAAGAGTCGGGGTCATCCATCAAATACTTATCGCAGTATTGTAAGGCAAGGTCATAATTTTTTGATTTAGTGTATAGGTCTCTAATCGCCACCTTCAGTTCACCTTCGCAATTTCTCCAAAGATCTTTAGCTTCATTCCATCTGCCTGAAATTAAATAAATCCGTTGTAATCTTGATAGCCAATGTACCCATTCTATTTTGCCTGACTCAGTTTTTGAGAAGATTTCCTTAAATTTTTGTATTACCCGTTCACCATCTTTCTTTATTATGCCAGATGTCATGGCTTTTGAATAAAAAATATCGACTAGGATTGGATGCAAACCAATATTTAATTTTTCAAATTCTAAAAAGTTGTGCTGGACGAGATAGTCAATGTCTATTAAGATGGCTTCTCTTTCTTTTCCAAGAATCTCTAAAATTTCTGCTAGACTTAATTTGTCCTCGCAGAATCCCAAAATCTCCAGTATTTGTTCCTGTGATTCAGATATTTTCGCTTTGCCAATTAACACTCTTGCCAAATCTATTCTCAGCTGTTTTATGTATTTCACATTATCCATCACAAATTCAAGCGAGTAATCTTCTAGCAATGGCGCTGCAAATTTTGCTGCAAGTGGATATGTGCATAAACTCTGAATAAATCTCTTTCTTTCATCTTGGCTCCTATCTTCATACTTTGAAATATTTTTTAACTCCATCTTAAGTATCATTTCGATATATTTGTCTTCAAGACCGGTAACTTTCAGATTTTTTTGTGAATCAGGATCTTCGATATTTAAATTCGGTTTTCTCGTAGATACGATGAATAAGGGAGATTTCTTGAGAAGGGAAATCTTGGCACAATGTTTGATGAGAGCCGCTACATCTTCGGCAGGGGATCCCGTTTCATCGAGAATTTTTTGAAAATCATCAAAAATCAGTATTCTTTTTTGGCTTATCAGTTCTTCAATTGCAGCAATGTTTTTATTTTTTAGCTCATCTTTATCTGCGGTTTCAGAGGGTAACTCAAGATTCGCCAACGCGCACAATTCTTTTGTAAGTCTTGAGCCAAAAAACGCTTCAGAGAAGACAATTTTTGTAATTTGCGGGTTTTTCCATATTCGAGATATTGATTCTAGCAGTAGCGTGGTTTTTCCTATTCCGTACATGCCCATTAAAACTATTATACTCGTTTCTTTATCCAAAATGTATCCTTGTAATTGATCGGTCTCACTATTCCTATCCACAAACCGTCTAAATTCCGTATCTGATCCTCCACTACTTTTCTTCATTATGGAACTTACGAGTTTATCTAGAAGGTTATCTTGTGTTTTTTCTTCTTCGATTGTTAGATATTTTAAAGGTTGAAATCTCAAGGGAACTTTACACCCATCTATGTTTACAACTCGGATTCTCATAAAGCCATCCTTTAATGACCTGATAGTTGCCATTTCAGATTCATATTTGACCCATTTTGATTCAAGAGAATTTCTACTAAGTATAAGCAAAAAGTCTGAACACTCAATAATTCCTGCCTCTATTTTTTCAAGAATGCTATCGCCTAAATCCAGATCAACATAGTCAACCCAATAGGTGTCTGTTGGTAATTTTTCAACTAACTTCTTTATGAACTCATTATCTTTACTGGAGTGTGAAATGAATATCTTCGTCATTTTGACAAAAATAAAGCTCTGCGCTTTAAAATTTGCTATTCAAAACCTCCGACTCACGGCTGGTATGGGTGGCAGTTTATTTATAAAGGAACGCACCCCCAATTTCATACCCTGATTTTGCGGCCTTATCGACGATAAGGAATTAGAATACACACCCTAATTTTTGCAGATAATACTTATCCATATATCCTTCTGAACAGGGTGGGAATTTCCTGGCGAAGGTAGATGTGCATATGCAAGGCACGCTTGTAATGTCTCTTGTATTTTTTTGTAGTTAGAACGATGTAGAGCCGCTTGTATCTTTTCCTGAGTTGGCTGAATTTTGTGTCAAATCCTTTTCTGTTTTTCTTGTATTGAGTTCCTGTTTCGATTTCGATCCCAACTAGCTGGCCGCGTTGGTCTCTGAACTCAATATCCGCATCTTTTGTAATGTTTATTTTGATGTCTTTGGTGCATTTGCGCAGATGTTGTTTGATGTTTTGAACTAAGAAGGTGTGTTTTAGACTTTCAACTCCGTTCTTTTTGATCCAGCATTCCTCCTGGCGCGGTTTTCCGATCGGCACAAACATTCCGCTCTCATAACCGTGGCTTTCAAGGTAAACTTTTTCGTCGTATGTTAAGTTTCGGCCAAAGAACAAGCCCTTATCCGTATCAAGCTTGATGTTTATGTCTTCATCGAAGATCATACCTGCACCCTCCCTGGCTTAAAGGTGAATTAAGTCTGATGGCGTAAAAAGAGTAACTCGCCCGGGGAGTCCAACGACCCTCAAATGTCACAAAAACAGTAATAGCCCCGGGCGGATTCGAACCGCCGTCACTGCCTTTCGCTGAAGGTTTTTGCCATTTTGTGGGATTTATCCCACTCGTCCTTGAGGGGCGAAACCCTCACCAGAGGGCAGTATGATTGACCGCTACACTACGGGGCTGTTGGATTTGAGGTTTAATACCTGTTTTTTAAATGTTTACTGTGGGTTATCCCTGCTATCGTGGTATTTTATAAGAAGTCTATCATTGCCTACCAACTCACAATTAAAATCCTCGTATGAAAATGGCTGCTCTCCATAATAAACGATTTTCGCTCTAACAGATTCAATGCCACGAACTATCCTTAAAAAATCATATGAACTTTTAAGCTGTTTTTTGGCAACTGGCCGCTCGGATATTGTTGCCTTGAGCTCCACAGCCAATGCTGACCCATCGTAAAAAACGAAAATCAGGTCACAAAGTTTTCTTGGGTGAGTCTCACCTTTTAGCTTCCAATACCTTGGAAGCAGCGTGTGTGACACCGTGGAGAGTTCTTCACCGATTAAATTAGGGTTACTGACTATCCATTCAAGGCAGCTATCTTCTTTACCGTTCCCCAATGTTATCAGGCTCCCTCAACGTACCCACCACCACTAAGCATTTGTGACTATTTAATAAATGTTTAGGGGCAAACTTATTATATCCAAATTATTCTAGCTTCTATATATGGCGAAAATAAAGAAGGCAATGAGCACTTATGTCGTGAAAAAGATTGACGTTCTATCAACAGCGAAGCTTTATGGCGTAATGATGGGGCTAATCGGGCTTGTCATAGGAATTATTTGGGCATTACTGGCGCTCCTCGCTGCAACAGTTTTAGGGACAGCAGTAAGGCAGCCAGGCCTTGGAGCCTCAATCGGCGGCCTTCTGGGTTTGGCGATGATAATCTTCTTTCCGCTGGTTTACGGCGGCATAGGATTCGTTGCAGGGGCGTTGGGAGCGATCGGCTATAACTTTATTTCAGGCTTTGTCGGCGGAATTGAGCTGGAATTGGAGCAAAAGTAATCCGACAGATTTTTATAACTAATCTGTTCGTTTGTTATCGTGGCTGATAATATCCTCTTTTATGCTATAAGCGGAGTTGCCTTCGGATGTATCTTATTCTTCAAAGGCTTCAAATGGTACATGCTAAAAAAAACCGTAGAAGACACTCCAACATCAAAAATCCGTTCTTTGGCAATGGGGTTTGTCGAGGTTTTTGGAAAAGTTGTTCCTTACAAGATTCTTATCAGCCCTTTTTCTGGGGCTAAATGCGTTTATTTTCGATATTGGATTGATGAGTGGAGGAAAACTGGAAAGAACTCATATGGCTGGGTAACAGTCAAGCAAGGCTCTGAGGATAACCTGTTTTATATTAAAGACGATACTGGTAAAGTTTTGATAAATCCTAAAGGTGCTGAAATTGACATCCCGATTGATTTCACGAGAGAATCGGGAATGGGCAACGATCCGTCTGGATTGATGAAAAAATTTCTCAAGTCGCAGGGAGTAGGGTTTGAAGGCTTATTTGGGATAAACAA
>ERZ1292640.407-Hain-H43-02um-R1-407-length-34903-cov-11_pt1 | contig 34903 bp, 36 predicted proteins | sample MGYA00564404_ERZ1292640 | MGnify/ENA primary metagenome ERZ1292640 (study PRJEB36523, sample SAMEA6512636) | groundwater metagenome | collected 2019-01-08 | study: AquaDiva: Metagenomics assemblies of 32 groundwater samples | reverse complement strand
ATCTCTTCCGGAACCCACGCGGGGATGATCAGCGCGCACCTCATGCGTTCATCCCGGTGAGGGCCAGATCCTCCCGGCTCGCCTCACGCCCCCCCGCGGTTCTCGTCAGGATTCTCTCGCCCGCATCGATGCCGGACGCGATCGCATGGTCCATATTCAAGTACGCGAAAGTGCCCGACCGACCCGTCGTCTGGAGGTTGCCGAACTGGTTCAGGTAGGCACAGATCCTGTCGTAGTGCGCCCTGTATCCCACCTCAAACAGCGGATAGGCCTTGGGTACCCTCACCACCACGCTGTCGATGACTTCCGGCAGCCTGATGAACCCCAACCTCTCCAGATGGGCGATCGTGATCCCGCTCAACTCCTCATCCCGCGCCTTCCAGGTCTCGTCGCCGCGGAAGCAGAAATGCTCGGTCACCAGGAGCGTCTGCCCCGCCGGGGCCATCCTCGCGCTCCAGTTGGTCGGCTCGTGAATCCGGCTGAACGGAACCCGGCGGTCAGGGGTGTACATCCAGGTCTGGTCGGTGACCCGTTCACGGTCCACCATGACGGCCACGATGACGAGATCCCGGTATCTCAGCCGCGACGCGGCGTCAAGCACATCCTCCGGCGCCTTTGGATCCAGCATCCTGACGAGCGAGGTGAGCGGGATGCTGGAGATGAATTCCTCCGCCTCGAACTCCCGGGGATGACCCCCTTCCACGGCCGTCACCCCTTCCACTCGACCGCTGCTATGCGTGAGCCGCGTGACCGTGGTCTCCGTGAGGACACGGCCCCCTCGCTCGATCTCCTCCCGCATCCTCTCCGCGATCTGCCCAATCCCCATCGGCGGGTAGAGAAACTCCTCCGCGAGCGTCGCCACGCCCCGACCGCCGGACCTGAACAGCGCGTGCGCGAGGGCCGTCCCGAGGGAAAGCCCCTGGATGCGCTGCTCCACCCATTCCATGGAGATCCGGCGACAGTCGATCCCCCAGATCTTCTCGCTGTACCCCTGGAAAAAGAGCCTGAATATCGCGCCGCCGAAGCGACTCACCACCCAGTCCTCGAGCGAAACGCACTGCGGCTCCCTGACCCTCCGCTTGAGGTGTTCCATCGCGTAGTCGATGAGGATCTTCGAGGCCGTCCACACGCCCACCCCGCAGAGAGCGTTTACCGGCCGCAGGGGATAATCGAAGTACTTCGCGTTAAGGTAAATCTTGCTCCGGCGGCGAACGGTCAGAAGCTCGCTACCCAGCAGATCGCGCACGAAGGCCTCAATCCGCCTGTCCTTCGTGAAGAACCGGTGCCCACCTAGATCAAACCGGAAGGCGCCACGGGCGCTGGTCTTGGCCAGCCCTCCCACCACGGAATCGCGTTCCAGCACCAGAACCTTCCGCCCCACCCGCCTCAACACGAGACCCGCCGAAAGTCCGGCAAGGCCGCCACCCAAAACGAGGACGCGGCACTTCTCACGGTTCACCGGGATTCACCGGGCTTTCTGGAGAACGCTCCGGATCAATAGCCCGCGGCTTTCTTCTTCACCACCTTCAGCACGCCGCCTTTTATCTCCACCACGTCCCCCGGCTTCGTTCCTCCCGTCTCTTTCACCTCCACGGTCGTCTCTTTCCCCTTCTCATCCTTCACGGTCACCTTTTTCGCCTCAATCTTGGTGACGGTCCCCTTTGCGTCCTGCGCAAAGCCGAGACCCACAACCCCCACCGTGAACACCATGGCCAGGAGCACCGCAAGCGCCTTCTTCATCTCTTCTCCTCCTCTATGAGATGTTAGGAACCCCCCTCTATGGGCAGCCTCGTGTCGTTGCCCCAGACAATCCAGCTGTCATGGTAGATGGCCGGGTCCTTGAAGCCGAGGAGCCTCAAGACGAAATAGCTGAATGAAATACGGTTCGCGATGTAACAATAGAGCACCGTCCGCTTGTTTTTGTCCAACTCCCGATACATGGCAGCCAGAGCCGGTATCTTCTTCAACCTCAGCGTCTCCATATCAACGAACTGCTGGAAGTGCGGCACGTTCAGCGTCGTGTTCGGGATCCGGCCCGCCCTGTCTACGGCCTTCTCCAGGAAGTGCCCCGGGGGGACCGGACGTTCGCCACTGAACTCCACGGGCAACCGTGAATCGACGAGCTGGACATCCCTCAGGTCCCCCTTCGCGATCCTTAAGACCTCATCAGTCGTCGCCAGCCTTTGCCGCGCCACCTGCGCCTTGAAAACCGACGGTGGAAGCTTGTGCTCGTTCGTGTCAAGAGGTTTCCCGTACGCCTTCCATTCTTCAATCCCGCCGTCAAGGATGCGGACATCCGGATGCCCAAGATACTCCAGCGTGAAAAACGGGACCGCATGGTAGCCGGGGAGGATATCGCGGGAATCGCTATAGACCACTACCGTCTTGTCACGACTGACTCCCGCGCGAGCGAAGAGCTTCTCCAAATCCTCGACGGCTCTCAGGCTGAGGCTGCCAAGGAGGGTTTCCCTGTCGAGCCTTCCTCCTTCCAAAGCCTTCTTGATCGGTTCGAAATCGTAGTCGGATTCCATTTTCCCCACGATGGGAATGATCTTCTCGGTGTCTCTCATCACGGCGTGACAACGCCCCCCAAGGCTGATGGCGCCCGGGATGTGGCCCTCGTCATACGAGGCCTTGTCCCTGCAGTCGATAACAATCCACTTCCCCCGGTTTCTCTCTATGTCCAGAGGCCTCACCAACAGGTCGGGATTGGCGTCGGCCATGCTCCAATTTGCCGGGACGCCTGTGACCTGGGCGCCTTTCCCGTACCCGGCGGCGACGGCTTTGCCGGCGCCTCCCGGTCTCTCGGGCAGACCCGTTTGGCTGTAGGCGATCACGAGCCCCAAGAACACTGCCACGACAACGAAGACTGTCCACAAGGTGGTTTTCATGGGTTCAGACCTCGAGGGGCGCCATTGCCTGGGCCAGCTTCCTTTCGGTCCACCAGTTGAAGAATTGGACCCCGATGAAAGCCCCGGCGATCATGCCGATGCCAAAGAGCCAGCCTGCCGGGTTCCCGTTCGAGATCCGGATGAAAAAGGCGCCAACGTTACACCCGAGGCCGAGCCTGGAGCCTATGCCCATCAAGGTCCCCCCCAGGATCGCCCACACGGCGAGTTCCACCGTGGGTTTCTTCCACTTGAACTCGGCGGAATAGAGCGCCGTGATCGCCGCCCCGCCCAAGAGGCCAATGGTCATCCAGTCCGCGGGGTTGATGAGGGGGTTGGGAATGCCGTTGTTGAATCCATAGAAGATGTTGTCCAGATTTTCCCAGCCGAGCTTCTGGAACACCCAGCCCACCCACTGGGCCTCCTGCGTCGTGATGTACCAGTAGCCGGGGTCGAACACCGTGCCCTTGATGGATAACCCAAAGGTGATCCCCATCCTCGTCATGAGCTCGCCAAAATTCTCGACCCCGAACTTGACCTGCAACCCCCGCAGGACAATCATGTGAACCCCGGCGGCGATGCCAAGCACCACGCCGCCGATGATGGTCCGCTTCGAAGCGACGACCATACTCCAGTAGCCCGCAAGCTCCGTCGCCAGGCCCCCGGAGCGATCTCTCCGTTCCCTCCTCCGCCTCGCCAGAAACGGCTTCCTCGCACACACGATGTACCCTACGAGGAGCAGGATCGAGGCAGGAACGACCACGCCCAGTAACCAGTTCGCCAGAAACGCCCCCGCAAGCGACTTGTCAGACCATCCCATCAGCGAGGCGAACGTCAGGGTGGGAAAATCCCACACATACCCGGCCAGATACTGGTCCATCCAGCCATCCGTAGCCGTCACCTGTGGAGGGAGCCCCTTGGCCGCTGCCGATTCCGTCCAGGATCTCGGCACAAGGCTGTTTGTGATTCCGCCAATGTCCACGAACACCGACTGGGACACACTGATCGACAACAACACGAGCATCGAGGCCCCGCTCCCCTCGGCCGCTTTGTACAGGGACCCCGAAGCGCAGCCTCCCGCGAGCACCATGCCAATCCCGAAGATAAACCCCGCGATGATCTGGTAATACCCGACCGGCGCGGGCTCAAACGGGCTCATCCCCAGGATGTTGACGAAGGCCACGACGAGGCCGAAGAAGATCATGGAGACCATGATCCCAACCGCCATCCGCGTCACCTTCACGGCGAACAGGTCCCGAAACGCCGAGGCAAAGCAAAACCTCCCGTACTGGAGAGACATCCCGTAGACGATCCCGAACCACAAGTAGGCCGAGAGGTAGACGTAGTACTCGTGGTAGCCGTACGTCACCAGGCTCACGAGAATAAAAAACCCCAGGATGCCCAGTATCCGCCGCTGTCTCTTCCGCTCTTCTTCAGTCATTCCTGTCGCTTCCTCTCCCCCTCAAGCGTTCACGCCTTCCTGATCACCCACTTGTACTTCCCGCCCTCCGCCAGCTTCTGGACGATCTCATCGCCTGTCGAGTCGCACATCGCCGCGATAGACTCCGCCGACGAGGGGTTGTCGAAGATGACCTCCAGGCGGTCTCCCCCCCGCATTTTCTCAAGCGCCTTCTTCGTGTACAGTTGCGGATGCGGACAGACATAGCCGCTCACGTCCAGAAAGAACTCCCCCTCCGCCCTTTTCTCAAACTTCATGGCCATAGGGCACCCTTCCTCGCGACACTCCCGTGCGTATCATAACCGGCTTCCCGCCAGCCCTCTCTCCGCCGGCTGGTAGACCCTGACCAGCGTCTGGTACAGAAACCATTCGTCCGACACCTCGAAGGCCTTCGACAGGCGGTAGTTCTTGATCTTCTGCTCGAGGTAATCCGGCAACCGTTGATCGCGGTGGGCTGAGATGATCACCACCGCCGCTTGCCCGTCCGAACCTCCGCCGGCATAGTAGCGCGGCGTCCTGTACTCCCACGTGAACCTCAACGGCGACGTTTCGACCTCGGCCCCCGTCACCGTTCCCTCCGGCCCCGGCCTGTACACGATCCGCTTCCTGGTGAACAGGTCGAGCAGGGGCACCGACACGGCGGGATTGACCTCCGACTCCGTCTGGGGGAGGGCGAAGACCTCCACCGTGTCGGCCTCGAGGGAGTCCAGATACTCCCCCGCGTGCTTGAGGTTCGCCGCGCTCGTGCCCGCCAGAAACGGCAGGTACCCTCCCAGGGCCACCACCAGCGACGCGATCACGATGCACGCCACGGTGAACCGCCGGAGCTCCGGGCTCCTGATCTCCCCCAGCCCATAGGAGGCCATCAGGGCGAGCATCGGGAGCGTCGGGAGCAGGTACCGGCTCCGCTCGATCCGGAACAGGACGACGAGAACCAGGGCCCACGCCACGATCGCGTATTTCGCGTCCCGCTTTCTCACCGCGACCACGACGGAGTACGCCGCCGCCGCCGCGATGAACGGGTGGATCTGGAAGAGGAACGTGGAGGCGAAGCCCTCCCGCCAGCGACCCAACCCCGGCGCCTGATACCCCCACAGCAATCGCAGCTGCTCTCCAATCACGTCGTGCTTCCAGAGCACGATCGGTCCCGCCAGCGCCGCGGCGGCCAGCACGATCGCGCCGGCCCGCCGGAGGGTCGGCCCCGGCTCCTTCCACGCGTAAACCAGGAAGACGATGAGCAGCGCGCCGAGCAGGGGCCAGACCGAGTACTTCGACAACGCCGCGCACGCAAGGGCGACGGCCGCCAGGGCCGTCCACCCCGCTCCCCCCCGATCGAGGGCCCTGACCGTGGTGAACAGCGCGAGCGTGAGGAAAAACATGGTGGGGACGTCCACGAGCATGAGCGGCACCTGCGTGAGGAGGTAGGGCATCCCGAGCAGCAGCGCCCCCGCGGCCGCGCCGACACGCTCGTCCCACAGCGCCTTCCCCAGCAGGTACGTCAGGACGACGGTCCCGGAGAAGAGGAGCGTCGTGAAGACCTGGATCGGAAGCCTCGACTCCCCCCACACGGCGAACAGCACGCCGTACAGAAATGGCACGAGCGGCAGGTCCGTCCACGCCGCGATCTCCCTGCCCCACCCGCCCAGGAAATACCCGATCCCGTAGAGCTCGAGATGCTTCGCCTGGGTGAAGTACCGGGAGGCATCCACGATGACCTCCGGCTTCCGCCAGAAGGCGGCCCCGACGGCAAACGATGCGAGAAACAGGGCGAGGGCCGGGCGACGCCCCCACAGGGACACCCTCGACACGGGATACGCGAGGGCAATGCCGGCGACGAGGAGTCCCCCTATGTTCCAGACGTCCGCGCCAGCAAACACCCACTGCCAGCTCGTCAGGCGGTTGTCGTCGGCCGCGCGGAAGATGAACAGCGTGAAGAACGCGGACAGGGCCAGCAGCCCGATCAGCGCGGCCGCGATCTGGTCACCACGCGATGACTTTGTCGTGGGCGCAGATCTCATCCACAATCCTGTCATACGGCAGGTCCCGCTTTGACAGGTCGATGACCGTCACCTCGTGCTCCGCGGACTGCGCCTCGATAATCTGACGGCAGAGTTTTTCCCGCCCGCCGGTCACGAGGAAGAGGACCTTCATGGCCGATTCGACCCCTCAGAGGACGATCACCCTGTCGGCGCCGTGGACCATCACCGCGTTGTGATACTGGCTGCCGAAGACGATCTCCTTCGGCAGCCCCGCGGTCGGCACCGCGTGGCTCTTCGCGCTGTGCTCGCACACGCTCACGGCGACGCCGGGCAGCCGGCACAGATCGGTATAGGACGGGCTCCCGAGCAGCCGCGTCCCTTCGTCCATGGTGAAGAGGGCCACCTCGTGCCCCTTGGCGACGGCGGCCCGCGTCAGCCCCACGATGTCTTGAAGGTGTCTGTCGGTGTTGACCAGGATTCCCAGCTTCATGGCGCGCCATCAGTACGGCACGACGTGATCGTACTCGAGCAGTCTCCGCGCGGCCTCCCCGATCGAGAGACGCTCCATCCCCTCGCCCTGCCCCGAGTTCGTGTAGATCTTCACCTCGAACTCTTTCATCGCCTCGAGATGCGGGCCGGTTTCTTCCGTCTGTTCCAAGGCTCTGTCCAGCACGTACACGTCCACCGTGTCGTCCAGGAGCAGGAGGCCGAGCGACATCCTCAGCGCTTCGCCCTGCCTGTCCCTGACGAGTACGGCGATCCTCTTCCTGGCCACGACCCCTCCGGCGCTCATCTCAGAAGTACATCACACGGTCTGCCTCGAGGCAGCGATCGAGCGCGCCTGCGACCCCCACGACGCGGACGCCCTCGATCAGGTCGGCTTCGGTCATCTTCTCCATGCCCATGGCGTGCGCGCACGCCAGCAGCTCCACCCCGGCCTCCCGGGCCTGGTCGAGCCAGCTCTTGAGCGTCACCCCGCTCCCGGGCTCCAGCTCCACCTGCTCCGCCGCGCCCTTGCGGAGCTGGGTGACGCCCTCCATGCTGAACCAGACGGCGACCTGCATGTCCATGGCGGCGGCCGTCAGCGCGAAAAAGAGGGGGGCGTACGTCCGGCGCGGCTCGCCGACGCCGTGGGTCTGGAAGATGACCAGTCGCTTCCCCGCCATCCCGGCGTCCTTACCGCACCTCCCCCTTCTTGGGCCTCACCGCTTTTTCGCCATTGGCGGGCTCACCGCTTCTTCATCATCTCCATCATCTCCTCCATGTGCTTCTCCATCCCCTCGAGCTTCTTCAGGGCCGCGTTCACTTTGACGAAGTCGTAGTAACTCGCCTTCTCGACCGGGAGATCCAGACGGCTCCCCCACACGATCCAGGAGTCGTCGTAGTTCCTGACCTTCTCGAAGCCCAGCGATCTCAGAACCACGTAGGTGTGCGTGGAGCGGGTCCCCGTCTGGCAGTAGGCGACAACCTCCTTCTTGGGGTCCAGCCCCTTGTAGATCTCCCGGAGGGCCTTCTCGTCCTTCAGGGCCATCCCGTCGCGATTGGTCACCTTCCCCTCGGCCAGCTTCTTCGCCGTCTCGGGGTCCACCCAGTTCTGCTCGAAGGGGATCAGAATCGCCCCGGGGATGTGGCCCCCCCGGAGGGCGCGGATGTCGTCTCCCGAGAACTCTTTGGGCGTCCGGACATCCAGGATCTGGACGTTCGGCTTCCTCATGTTGGCCTTCACGTACTCCGTGGACGCGTACTGGTCCGCCCTCACCTTGGCCTCGAACTTGGCCGCCGGGAGCTTCCGCTCCTCCGCCGTCACGGGCTGCTTGCCGGCTTTCCAGTCGTCGATCCCGCCCCAGTAGGCCCGAACCTTCTCGGCCCCGAGGTACTCCAGGATCCAGAACGGCACCGTCATGCCGGTGTCGCCCTTGGCCCCGTACACGATGATCTCCTGGTCGCGGGTGATCCCCGCGTCGCCCAGGATTTTCTCCAGCGTCTTCACCGGAAGGATCCGCGCGTCCACGTCCCGCAGGACCACGGCCGCTCCCTTGCCGCCGAGGGTGACGGCCCCGGGAATGTGCCCCTGCTTGTATGCCCCCTCCCCACGGGCATCCAGCAGGACCACCCCGGCCTTGTCCTTCTGCTGGGCCACATAGGCCGTATCCACGATCACCTCGGCCCCCAAGGCCGAGCCTGCCAGGGAAAGGACCAGTACCAGACCGATCCAGATTCCTGCCGTCGTGCGCCGATTCATGATGCCTCCCTCCTCCTCCGCACCCCGGGCTGGGGCGTCACCGAGTTAAAAGCGCTCCCTCGCGGGAGCTTGATCCTGCCTGAAGGACCCGGCGGACCTGTCGAGTCTATTGACTCAAGAGGAAATCTCCGGCCCCTGGGTAGTCAATAGAACAGTCGGCTCGTTTTCCAGGGTCATTTGCCTTATGGCGGGAGGTCGGGCGGAGGGGCGCTCTAGGGATTGACGAAGCAGCCCTTGGCCACCGCCAGCTGCTCTTGGCGGCGGGCGGCCTCGGCGGCCAGGGCGACGAGCCGGGCGACCGCCTCGGTCGGGACTCCGGGGAGGCTGAGCCCGTCCCGCTCCCGCAGTTCCTCGAGGGTGGCCGTCACCCTCTCGGGGGCGACGGAATGCCACCGGAGGGCACGCTCCATCCCCGCGACGACCTCCTCGTCGCAGAAAAAGTCCCCGGTCAGGTACACCGCTTTGATGACCTCGCCGGCCAGCGTGAGGTGGGCGGAGAGAAGGCCCCCCTCAGTCTTGAGGGTGGCCGAGCCCATGGCGTCGGGCGTGGCCGGCTCCCGGTCGAGCCACTCCGGGGTGGCGTAGCGCTCCCGCTCGAGGGCGGCGATCTCCGCCAGCTCCTCCCGGGAAAACTCTCCCGGATCGAGGGACACGCCCAGGCTCCCCGCGTAGCCCTGCCGCACCCGGTCGCGGACCTCCGCCACGAAGAGCGCCCGCCCGGTCTCGCGCCTGAGGGTGGTGACGCGCTCGGCCACCGTGGCGATTTCTTTGTCAGAGATTTTTGCGAAGGGCGTTTGGAGCACGCGGAGCATCAGCGGGATGTCGAGATCCACGAGGAGGCTGGCGTGGAAGAGGAGGCCGCCGGCCGGGTCGAAGTAGAGGCCGAGCCCCGCCACCTTCCGGCCGCGGACCTCCACGTCGTTCTTCCGGCGGTACTCCGCGGTGACGCCGAGCTCGGCCAGCGCCGCCACGATCCCCCCCGAAAAACGCTGGAAGAGCTCCCGCGTCCGATCGTAGGAGCGCGCCTCGGCCCTCTCGGGGACCATCACCGCAACGCCAAGTTGGTCCTCCCCCATGATGATGGCGCCGCCGCCGGTCGGGCGGCGGTTCACGGCGATGCCGTTGGCCCGGCAGAACTCCAGGTGGACCTCCGAGCCGAGCCGCTGGAAGCGCCCCACCAGCGCCGAGTGGGACCGGTAGGTGTAGAGGCGCAGCGTCGGGGGGCTTGCCGCCGTCCCCTGACGCCGCGCGATCACCTCGTCGGCGGCGAGACCGAACGAGGCCGTCACGCCGTCATCTGCGATGTATCGCACCGTCTCAGTCGGCCTCGCCTCGGGGATAGTCGGCCTTCCAGGGGATGATCTGGCGGACGCCGCCCCGCGGGCTTGGGTGGTCGCCCGCGTACCGCGGGATGAGGTGGATGTGCGCGTGCAGCACGCTTTGCCCTCCCGCGGGACCGACGTTGACGCCGATGTTGTAGCCGTCGGGCCTGTGCTCTTCGTCCAGAACCCGGCGCTCCCCGACCAAAAGCTCCATGCAGGCGGCCAGCTCCTCGGCAGACAGGTCGAAGAAGTCCGGGCAGTGCCGCATGGGGAGAATCAGGGTGTGGCCGGGGCTGACGGGAAAGCTGTCCCGGGTGGCGTAGGCCAGGGTGTTCCGCCGAGTGATCCGACGCGGGTCGCAGAAGAGACAGGGGCTGTCCAGATCTCTAGGCGTCATGCGCGAGCGGAGACGAGGTGACAGGGGGCGAAGCCCCACCCCCGCGCGCACCCGCGGAGCGGGTCGTGGCCGCGTGGAGCATCGCCGCCGTCCGGTAGACGACGTGCGCGAACTTTGAATATGGAATGTAGACGAGGAGGAAGAAGACGAAGTCCAGGTGGATGAAGTAGATGGGATAGGCCAGCCCCGGCAGGTCGGCGAGCCGGAAGAGCTCGGACAGGAATCCGGTGAGGGTCGTGAGCAGCAGGATGTCCAGAAAGAGCCAGTCCGAGTACGTGCTCTTGCCGGCCTGCTCCTTGTCGGCGATCCGGCGGTAGCCGAAGACGACGAGGGCCCCGATGACGGCGAGCCCGCTCACGTTGCCGAGGATCTTCACCGGATGCCAGAGCGGCCACGGCGTCAGGTACCCGAAGGCGTAGATGCCGATCCCCACCGACGTGGTCGTGACCACCAGCCCGAGGAACCCGTAGAAGACGGCGAGGTGGGTCGTGTGGAGGTGCCGCTTGTAGGTCTCGCGGATTCCGACCGGGTGAGCCTCGCACTCCCTGAATTTCCGGTGCCTGAGGATCGCCAGGAGCGTCGGGACGAGCGCCTGCCCGAGGCCGTGGCCATTGCGACCCATCTGACGGCTCATGGCCTGCCAGTAGCTGACGCCGGACGCCGCCGCGCCTGTCAGGGACAGCGCCATGGCCGCCACGAAGATCGCTTCGATATACAGGATCGGCATGAACCTGGAGTAGACGATCCGCCCCTCGGGCAGCGCGGTGAGGTGGCCGAGCCACGCGAGGACCGCCAGGAAGATCAGCGTCGGGAGCGCGAAGAGGAGCGGCAGGGATCTGGGATCGCCGAGCGCCTGACCCAGGAAACCCGGAACGGCGTAGTGGGAAATGCTGTAATCCCGGAGCGCCGCCATGAGGCTCGCCGGCTTGGCGTCGCGCGGGCAGTAGGCCGTGCAGGTCGCGCACTGGTGGCAGAGCCAGATGGAGGAGTTGCCGAGCGCCCGCTCCTTCAGCCCCCACTGGACCCAGACCATCTCCTTGCGGGGGAAGGGATTGTCCTCCGTGGAGATCGGGCAGACCACCGAGCAGGTCCCGCATTGATAGCAGGCGGTCAGATCGTGGGCGCCGAGGCCGAGGATCTTCCGCTTGAACGCGAGGTCCGGCTGAACGAGCGGGGCGACGGCCAGAGCCCGCTCCTAAAAACCTTTCATCGGATTGAGGCCCACCGCTTTAATCGAGGCGACGAACTCCCCGAGCCGCTCGGGGAGGCGGTCGAAGCCCGAGATCTCCACATCCATCACCGTGGCCCGCTCGGGCTCCAGCATGAGCCGGCCGAGCGTCTCTCGAACGTTCTCCATCCGCGTCGCGAGGAGCTCGCTCCCCTTGATGAAGTGGCACTGGTAGTCGTCGCCGGACTTGCAGCCCAGCAGCAGCACGCCGTCGAAACCGCGCGAGAACGCGTCGGCAGCCATGATGGCGTTGACGGACCCGAGGCACCGCACCGGAATGACCCGGAGCGAGGCGGGCAGCTGGAGGCGGTTGATCCCGGCCATGTCCAGGGCCGGGTAGGCGTCGTTCTCGCAGGCCAGGACCAGGATCCTGGGCTTCTCCTCGTCCCCCTCGGGGATCTCCACCGCCTTGATCATGGAGGCGACCATGTCCACCGTGTAGTCGTCGAAGGAGATGATCTGGACGGGGCAGGCGCCCATGCATGTCCCGCACCGCCGGCAGCGGTTGGTGACGACGAACGGCGTGTTCTTCTCGGGAACCAGCTCGATGGCCCCGAAGGGACACTCCTGGCTGCACCGCCCGCACATCGTGCACTGCTGAAGGAAGAAGCTCGGGTAGGAGAGGTCCCCGACCCGGGGGTGCACCGCGGCGCCGGCCGACGATTTCTCGACGGCCTGGATGGCTTTGAGGGCGGCGGCGGACCCGTCCAGGGCGGCGGCCGTCAGGTCCATGGGCTTGCGGACGCATCCGGCCGAGTAGATCCCCGTCCGGCGGGTCTCGTACGGGAAGCAGAGGAAGTTGGAGTCGGCGAAGCCGTACTTCGAGACCGGGAGCCCCTTGCCCTGGAGGTACGCGAGGTTGAGCCCCTCGGACTCGGAGGCGACCGGCACCATCCCGGTCGCCAGGACCAGGAGATCCACCGCCAGCCGGACCCCGCCTCCGAGCGGCGAGCCTTCCACTTCCACCACAAGGCCTCCCGCCGCATCCGGGAGGACCTCCTTCACGGTTCCCCGCGTGAACAGGACGCCCGGATCCTCCTGGACCTTCTTGTAGAAGTACTCGTACATCCCGGGCGTCTGCATGTCGCGGTAGATGACGTACACGGACGCGTCAGGGCACCGTTCCCGGATGTAGCTGGCGTGCTTGAGGGAGACGAGGTAGGTCACGCTGGCGCTGTACTGCACGTTCGCCTCGTCGCCCGATCCGTCGCACTGGAGGATGGCGACGGTCTTCACCTCTTTCCCGTCCGACGGGCGCGTCAGCGTTCCCGTCCGGGCCATTTCCTCCAGCGTCACGTTCGTCACCACGTTCGGGGATTTACCGAATCCGTACCGCTCGAGGCCGGTGGCGTCGAAGGGCCGCCACCCGGTGGCCAGGACCACGGCGCCAACGGTGACGCTCCTGGCATCCCCGTCACGCCGGATGGAGACCTCGAACTTCCCCGGCTGGCCCGCGATGCCCTGGACCTCCGCCCCCGTGAGGACCTGGATGTCCGGGTGGGCTTCGGTCTCCCTGATGAGGGCATCCACACCGGGCTCCTCCAGGTCCCGGTACGGCGGGTGCTTCGGCACCTGCTTCCACAGCCTCGCGGCGAATCCTCCGAGCCGCGGGGTCTTCTCGACGAGGATCGCCTTGACGCCGGTCCGCGCCGCCCCCAGGGCCGCCGTCATGCCGGCCACCCCTCCACCGATCACCAGCACCGTTCGCTCGTTCGCCTCGGTGAAGGGGGTCGGGGGGCGCGTCTTCTGGGCCCTGATGATCCCCATCCTCAGGGCGTCATTCGCCAGGCTCTGCGTCTCTTCGTGGCCCGGGGGATGGCTCCAGGCCACCTGCTCGCGGAGGTTGACCCGCTCGACGGTGGCGGAGGGAAACGCGAAGACGTCGGTGTTGACCCGCGGCGAGCAGGCCGCGATGACGACAGCGTTGACCCCTTCCTTCTCGATGTCTTCCTTGATGAGCCGGACGTCCTCGAGACAGAAGGCCGGGGAGGTCTTCACCACGGAGACCTGGTATTCCTCCGCGGCGATCCGAACCAGCCGCTCCTTGTCCACGCACTCCCCGATCCCGCACCCGCCGCACACGTAAACAGCGAGCTTCTTGTCCACGCTGCGCTATCTCCTCAGCTCCGGCCTTGTTCGAGCGCGGGCTTCGCCCGCGCAACCTGGGGGGAGGCATCGGAAGGGGGGCGGAGCCCCCCTCCGAGTTTAATCGTCTGGATGGCCAGGAGGGCGGCCGCAGTACCTTCCTGGGTGGCGGTCGCGACGTCCACGGGGCTGCGCGCGCACCCGGCCGCAAAGATCCCCTCGCCGGAGGCGTCCGCGACGACGAAGGAGTCCGTGTCGAGGGTCACGCCCGCGCCCAGCTTCGACCCTTCGAGGCTCGAGGCCATCCCAGTGGCGAGGACCACCAGGTCCACCGTCAGGGTGGTCTTCTCCGCTCCCAGGATGTCCTCGGCCTCCACGATCAGCTGCTTCGTCTGCGGGTCCTCGACGATCTTGGCCGCCTTCCCCCTCATGATCGAGACGTTCTGATCGCTCAGGACCTTCTGGGAGAAGTACTCATAGGTTCCGGGGGTCCGGAGGTCGATGTAGAAGACGTAGGCCTTGGCGCTGGGATTCTGATCCCGGAGGTAGGTGGCTTCCTTCAAGGAGGCCAGGCAGCAGATGCTGGAGCAGTACCCGAGGTGGTTCACGTCCCGGGACCCGGCGCACTGGATGAAGACGGCGCTCTCCACGGGCTTGCCGTCGGAGGGGCGCAGGATCTTCCCCTTGGTCGGGCCGTTGGGCGCGGCGAGCCGCTCCATCATCACGTTGGTGATGACGTTGGGGTACTTGCCGAACCCCAGGTTGTCGATGCGGGCGGCGTCGTAGGGCTTCCAGCCGGTGGCCAGGACGACCGCGCCCACCTTGAGGCTGAAGGTCCGGGGCTGCATCGTGAGGTCGATGGCGTTGTACTGGCAGGCCTCGACGCACTTGGCGCACTCGGTAAGCCGGCACGCCCGATCGTCGATGACGTACTTCATGGGAAAGGCCATCTCGTGGGGGAGGTAGATGGCCTTGGTGGTCCCCATGCCGAAGTTGAAGTCATTGGGGCGGTCTGCGGGGCACACGGCCACGCAGGCGTTGCAGGCCGTGCACCGGTTGTTCACATAGCGGGGGCGCTGGGTGATCGTGACGTCAAAGTTGCCGGGGCGGCCCTCGATCTTATCCACCTCCGCGAGGGTGAAGAACCGGACCCGGGGCTCCCTCTTGATCCGCTGGAAGTTGATCTCAAGCCCGCAGTAGGGCGGGCAGAGCTTTGGAAAGTACTTGTAGAGCTGGGCCACCCGGCCGCCGAGGTACGGGTTCTTCTCGACGAGATAGACCTCGTACCCGGCCTCGGCGGCCTCGACGGCGGTGGTGATCCCGGCGATCCCGCCGCCGACCACCAGGATGCCCCGGTGGCTCTCGACGCCCGCTGGCATCATGCCCTCGCAGGTTTACCCCCTCACCCCGCCCAACTCAGATGCCCCTCAGGACAGTTACGAGACGTTGGTGAGGAACGGGACCTTCTCCAGCTGCCACTCGCCCTTCGCCGCGTCGTAGCGCGAGTTGACGAAGACCTTCCAGTTCTGATCGTCCAGCGTCGGGTAGTCTGCCCGGTAGTAGTAGCCGGGCCAGCGGGTCTCCGGCCTGAACAGCATGTGCCGCATGTGAGCCTCGGCGCACCAGGTCCGGTCCCACACCTCCCAGCAGCGAAGCAGATCGTGCAGGTCGCGGGCGGCCTGCTTCTGGAGGTCCTCCTTGAACACCTTGAGGCGGTCGAGCCCCTTCTGGAGCATGTGCTCGGTGGTGATGTACTGGGATCCTTGCCCGCCGGCGTACTCGTCCATGATCTTCTGGAGCCGGTGGAGCGCCATCTTGGGGAAGAGATAGTTCGGGTTGATGTCGTCCTTGGTGGATCCGGACTTCCCCTTCTCGTAGTTCTCGAATGGCTTCCACAACTCCGCCTTGATCGCCTCCACCTGGCCACTGTCCACAGTGGGCGCGGCGCCGTTGTCGAGGATGTAGGCCACGGCCGCCTTCCCGGCCAGCCGCCCCTCCACGTGCGAGCCCGAGGAGAACTTGTGGGCGGAGCCGCCGACCCCGTCGCCGGCGGCGAAGAGGCCTTTGATCGTGGTCATCCGGTTGTACCCCCAGAAGTACTCCTTCGGGGCGATGTCCTCGGGCCCGCTGACCCAGGCGCCGGTGCCCGAGGCGTGGGAGCCCATGAGGTACGGCTCCGTCAGCACCACCTCCGTCGGGGCCTTGGCGGGGTCGATGTTGTCAGAAGCCCAGATCAGCGCCTGGGACATGGTCATGTCGAGGAAGTCCTCCCAGGCGTCGGCCTCGATCTCCCGGATCTTCTTGGGATCGTTCCCGGCCTCCTGGAACATCCGCTGCATCGCCTCGTCGGTCATGAGGTAGAAGGGCGCGCCGCCCGCCCTGAAGTCGGCCATCATCTGGTGGTTGCGGAGCGGCGTGGGGATCGGCTTGCCGCTCCCGTAGGGCTCCCACTCTTTCAGGAGGTCGGCCCACTTCTGCTCGACCAGCTCCCCCTTGGCGTTCTTCAGCACCGCCTTGAAGAGGAGGAACCACATCCCGACCGGGCCGTAGCCGTCCTTGAAGCGGGCCACGACGAGCCGGTGCTCCATCTGGGTCATCTTGGCCCCGGCCTGGATCATCATGCTGTAGGCCGAGCCGGTATTCCACGGCGCGTACCAGATCCTGCCGAGTCCTTCGCCATGCGAGTGAGGCCGGAACACCCCCGTGGCGCCGCCGGCCGTCACGATCACGGCCTTGGCCTTGAAGACGTAGACCTTGTTGTCGCGCACGCTGAAGCCGACGGCGCCGGCGATCCTGCTCGGATCCTTGGCGTCGAGCAGCAGGCGCGCGGCGAAGATCCGCTCGTACACGTTGCCGTCCCCCACGGCGGTCTTGGCGGCCTCGGCGACGATGGGCTTGTAGGACTCGCCGTGGATCATGATCTGCCAGCGCCCCTCGCGCTTGTAGGTCCCGTCGGGGTTCTTGAAGATCGGCAGCCCCCACTCCTCGAAGAGGTGGACCGAGGAGTCCACGTGGCGGGCGATGTCGTACACCAAGTCCTCGCGGGAGAGCCCCATCAGGTCCTGGCGGACGTAGCGGACGAAGTCCTCGGGCTTGTTCTGGTTCCAGCGCATGCCGAGGTAGAGGTTGATGGCCGAGAGCCCCATGGCCACCGCCCCGCTCCGCTCGATGGCGGCCTTCTCGACGATGGCGACCCGCAGGCCCTTCGCCTTGGCCCAGTAGGCGGCCTCGAAGGCGGCCCCGCAGCCGGCCATCCCTCCGCCCAGGACCAGCACATCAGTTTCGACGGTTTCGATCTCTGGCTGAACCATGTCGGTCACCTCGTTAATGTCGGAAGGATGAATGATTACTTTTCCAGCGTGGGGAGCTGATCCACCATGAGCCATTTCGGCTCGCCGTAGAGCGTCTCCTTCTTCAGGTCGGCCGGTGACGGCTCGGGGAAATCCTTGAACGGGTTGATGGAGCCCCACGGCGTCGTCCGGATAGGGAACTTGAAGCGCTTCATCTGGCCGTCCCGGTACTTGGCAGTCCACATGATGGAGTCGGTGGCGCGCAGGGGGGTGAGGGTCGCCCCCAGGGGCACCACGTCCGCGTAGCCCCGCATGACGATGGCGCCCGTCGGGCACGCCTTCACGCAGGAGAAGCACTCCCAGCAGAGGTCGGGCTCCTGGTTGAAGGCCATTCCGTGCTCCTTGTTGAACACCTTCCCCAGATCGGCGTCGTACTTCATCAGGTCGTTGGGGCAGATGTACATGCAGGCGGTCCGGGCCAGCCCCCGACAGCCGTCGCACTTGTCCGGATTCACATACGTCGGCATATTCCTTCCTCCCCCTTGAGTTGGATTATTTCTCCCCTCTGGCGTACTTGTGAAGCTTGATCTCGACCTTCTCCTCCAATTGCGAGTAGTACTCCTTGAGGATGGCGAGCACCTCGGGGCGGCTGAAGTGGTCGGGCACCTCCCCGCCTTCGGAGAGGGTCTTCCTCAGCATGGTCCCGCTGACCGCTACCCGGTCCTCTTTCCCGTGGGGGCACGTCCTCCCCGTCGCCATGCCATCGCATTTGAAGCAGTAGAACGTCATGTCGATCTTCAGCGGCTTGAGCTCGAGCGCCCCCGCGGGGATCTCGTCGAAGATCTTCTGGGCGTCGAAGGGGCCGTAGTATTCCCCGACGCCAGCGTGATCGCGCCCGACGATGAGGTGGCTGCACCCGAAGTTCTGGCGGAAGACCGCATGCAGCAGGGCTTCCCGCGGGCCCGCGTACCTCATCTCCAGGGGAACCCCCGCCTGAATGCAGGTGTCCTTGACGAAGTAGTGCTGGACCAGGACGTTCACGGCCCTGACCCTGACTTCCGCCGGGATGTCCCCGGGCTTCAGCTTGCCCAGGATCTGGTGGATCAGCACCCCGTCGCACACCTCGATGGCGATCTTCGCCAGGTATTCGTGGGAGCGGTGCATCGGGTTGCGGAGCTGGAGCGCCGCAACGGTGCCCCACCCCTTCTCTTCGAAGATCTTTCGCGTCTCGGCGGGCCGCATATAGAGCCCCGGGTACTCCGCCGGATAGCGCCCCTCGCCGAAGACCTTCACGGGCCCGGCCACGTTGACATCCCGCTGGCCCATCACGTTGGCCACCCCGGGATGGGCCGGGTCGGTGGTGCGGAACACCTGCTTGCACTCGTGGGCCCGGTCGATCGTGTATGTCTCCCGGATGGTCAGGCTGCCCATCAATTCGCCCGTTTCCTCATCGACCAGCGCGACCTCTTGCCCCACCTTGAGGCCGTCCGCCTGCTCCTTCGCGACCGACAGAGTGATCGGGATCGGCCAGAACACGCCATCGGCCAGCCGGTATCCGTCGCAGACGCCCTTCCAGTCGTCGTGCCCCATGAACCCGTTGAGCGGGGTGAAGGCCCCGATCCCCAGCATGATGAGGTCGGAGGTCTCCCGCGAGGTCATCGGAACGCGAGGCAGGGCCTCGGCCCGCCGGCGCTCCTCGCTGAGCGCGTCGCCGGCCAGCAGGAGGGGCTTCAGCCGCTTCTCTTTCCCGTGAGGATTCACCAGCGCCATGTCACTTCGCTCCGTCCCCCCTCACCCCGCCTCTCCCCCCCCTCACCTTTATCCTCTCCCCCGATGGGGGAGAGGGTGGGGTGAGGGGGCCTCCAGATGGGCCTTGATCGCGTCCAGCCACGCCTGCAATTCTGCCGTGAGCCTCCGCGCCGCCCTGTCGAGCTGGTGGCGCCGGAGCTCCGCCCCCAGCTGTCTGACAGCCGGGAAAAGGGCCAGGAGGCTCACCACGTCCCCGAACGCCCGCTCCCCCGCCCCCACCGGCGCGAGGAAGTCGAGGAGCGCGGGCGTCACCTCCACCATCTCCTGCTGGGTGAGCCGGCACCCCTCCGGCGCCGGCTCCACGGTCACCCTGACCTCAAACGGCGGATCGGTCTGGCCGCGGCTCTCGAAGAGCCGCGGCGGAACGAACCGCACACACCGGCTCCGGTACTCGACGATCTTCCTTCCCTTCTGGAACCGGTGGTAAAACACCGACCCCTCTCGGATCGGCTCGTCGCTCTCCAGCTCCACCCGGATCACCTCGATGTTCGGATTCAGGGTGGCCTTCCGCCGAAGGTCGCTCACGAGCGCAAAGACCCGGTCCGGCTCCGCGCGGATCCACACGGCCGCCGCGAATGTCAGGCGGTCCATCACCTGCAACCCTCCAGGCCACCCTCACGGACCGCGCGGAGCCCGACCGGATCGCCAGCTACCCTACTTGATCACCGGCGCCGCGAACAGAATCCCCCCGAACAGCAGGAACGCCAGGATCAGCGTCCAGATCACGTTGATCGCCTGGGCGCCGAGGAACGCCGCCGCCGGCCGGCCCCCCTCCATCGACACCAGCTCCGTGAAGCGCGTCTCCAGGCCGATGCAGGTGAAGGCCAGCGCGAACCAGACCGTCCTGAGCCCCCCGAACATCCCCTTGGTGGCGCCGACTGTGGCCGAGTCGAGCAGGAACGAGAACACGAAGGAGGCGATCAGGAAGCCCAGGACGAACTTCGGGAACCGCTCCCAGATCACCCGGGCGCTCGGCCGCTCCCCCGTCTCGGCGCCCTTCTTGAAGGTCCACCAGACCGACAGGAAGAACGCCGCCACGCCGATCAGGACGTTCTGGGAGAACTTCACGATGACTCCCGCCTTCATGGCCGGCTCGCTGATGAGGGCGCCCGCCGCGACGACCGAGCCGCTGGTGTCCAGCGTCCCGCCGAGCCAGGCCCCGCCGACGATGTCGGGGATCCCGAACGCCTTGATGATCCACGGCATGAGCACCATCATGGGGACGGCCACGATCAGCACCAGGGAGGTGACGTAGGAGAGCTTCTTCTTGTCCCCCTGAATCGCCCCGCACGCGGCGATGGCCGCGGAGACGCCGCAGATGGAGACCGCCGTTGAGAGTATGACGGCGAACTCGTCGTCCACCCTGAGCTTCCGCGACAACCAGAAGCACGCGTACCAGATCACGGTCACGACCAGGAGCGCCTGAACGATCCCCAGGGCCCCGGCCTGGACGATCTCGAAGAAGAGGATCCCCGCCCCCAGGATCACCAGCCCAGTCTTGATGTAGTACTCGGTGCGCACGGCCTCTCTGAGCCAATCGGGGACTCCAATGACGTTGCTGATGAAGAGGCCGATGATCAGGGCAAAGATGACGTACTCGAACCCCCAGTAGTTGATGGTCGAGTTCCCCGCGATGAACTGGGAGAGCCAGGCGAGGACGTACACGATCGGGAACCCCAGGATGTACATGCCGACGTTCCCGCCCATCAGGACGATCCCGATGGTCGAGAGGATCCAGAAGGCGATCCCGAGCTTGATCGAGTTCCAGATGTTTTCGCCTGAGAAAACCTTGCCGACCAGGGCTCCGGCGGTGCCGCTCAGCTTGCCGACCTCGCCGCCGGCCTTCTTGAGCCCGGCGTCCTTGGCGGCCTTGGCCGCGTCGCCCACCTTCTTGGCGGCAGCCCCGATAGCGGCCCGGTCGCCCTTGTCCACTGCGGCCAGGAGGGCCGTCGCGGCCCCGGCCAGGTCCTTCTCCCCCTTGGCCTCGCCGTCCTTCGCCAGCGTGTCGACCAGCGGCCGCTTCTCGGCCACACTCGCCGCGAACCCAGCGTCGGTTGCCCACCGGAACTTCGGCATCTCCGGCCTGAGGCCGAAGAGAACCAAGACGATGATGAGGAACCCCAGCCAAACAGCCAGCCAGTCCTCGGTTTTCAACAGCGCCGATCCGCCTTTGTTTTGCGCCATTATTCAACCCTCCCCCGATGCGAACGGTGAGAGCCTACGACCGTCGCTTCACTGAAACCTCCGCGGATCCCGGCCCTCCCTCACCCCCTCCCGTGCTTCGACATGGTCGTGACGTGGGAGCCTTGCCCCAGATGCTCGGTCCCGTAAGCCTTCGCGAAGTCGCGGAACCGCTCCCCAACGGGGGAGAAGTATTTCTGACTGCGATAGACAAGGTGCATGGTCCGCGTGAGGCGCCAGCCGTCCAGGGGGACCAGCCGCAACACCCCCGCCAGGCACTCCGTTTCAACGGCGTACCGGGACACCATCCCGATCCCGAGCCCCGCCTCCACGGCCTTCTTGACGCCTTCCGTGCCGGGAAGCTGCATGGCGATCCTGAGGGGGACCCCGGCCTCGCGGAGCTTCCGCTCCACCAGCTGGCGGGTTCGGGACCCGGTCTCCGGGACGACGAACGGCACCCCGCCCAGGTCCTTGAGCGTCACCTTCCCGAGCGAGGCGATGGGGTGGGACGGCGCGGCGATGAGGACGAGCTCATCCGTGCAGATGGGCTCCACGACGAACCGCCGATCATCGATCGGGCCGCCGGCCATCCCCATGTCGAGCACGTTCTGCAGGAGCTTCTCGAGGATCTGATCCGTGGTCCCGATGTGGAACACGATCTCGGTCTCGGGCCAGCTTCCCTTGTACGCCTGGACGATCCGCGGGAGCACGTACATCCCCCCCGTGGTCCCGGCGCCCAGGATGAGCCTGCCCGTGGTCCCGTCCCTGAGCTCGCTGATCGCGCGCTCGGCCTCGTCCTTAGCGTGGAGGATCGACACCGTCGAGCGGTAAAGGACTTCTCCCGCCTGAGTCAGCCGGAGCTTGGCCCCACCCCGCTCGAACAGGGACACCCCCAGTCCCTTCTCGAGCGCCTTCAGCTGGAGGCTCACCGCCGGCTGGCTCAGGAGGAGATCGGCCGCCGCCGCCGTGATGCTCCGGCGCTGGGCGACCGTGTAGAAAATCCTGAGATGGTGCAGGTTCATCGGGGGGCCCTGCCCTGGAGAATGGCAGCGACGGGGGAGGAAGGCAAATAAATAGTCAATGAGTTATCCATAAAGCATCTTTTATGTTACCAGGCCTTGGCGATCGTGGACAGGGCGCCCGCGACGAGGAGGGCAACGATGGCAAGCTTGAGGGCCTTCTCCGGCAGGATCATCGTGGACTTGGAGCCCAGCACGGCCCCCACGACGGACCCGACGAGAAGCAGGCCCAGGAGCTTCCAGTCCACCCCTCCGGCCAGGTAATGGGTGAGGCCCGCCGGGATGACCATGATCAGCGCGACCACGATGTTGGAACCGACGATCTCCCGGGCGGACATCCGGAAGAGGTAGACCATGGACAGGATGACGAGGCTCCCGCTGCCGATAGAGGTGAGCCCCAGCAGCGCTCCCACGACCGTCTGGAACGCCCCGATCACGAGCCCGCCCACCCACGTGATCCGGTGGGGCGAGAAGGGTTTCTCCCGGGCCCCGATGGCCGCTACGCTCGCTTCCATGAGCATCAGGGCCGATACGAAGAGCAGCACGCCGCCCATCAGGAACGGGAACATCCGCTGGGCACCGTCGCTCGCCCAGTAGATCACCTGAGAGCCCAGCACGGTCCCCGGAATCGCCGTGAGGCCGTAGAGGAGCGCGATCTTCCATAGGACGGTTCCCTGGCGAACGTGCTGGACGGCGCTGACGATCTTGGTGAACACGGAGTAGATGAGCGAAAGAGCCACCGACTGGCCGTAGTCCATGCCGAGGATCACGTAGAGGGCCGGGGCGACGAGAGCCCCGCCGCCAACCCCCGTGAGCCCGATGAGGAACCCCAGCGCGAACCCCAGCGGGACTGCGATCAGGAGGTCCACCGGCCGCCCTCATCGAGACGTCCCCCGCTCTCACCCATCAATCCCCACCCGGTCTGTTAGCCCCAATCCAAAAATAAGAATGGAAACAAAGGGACCCTGGGTCAACGGCGTCGCCAACGGTCCATATAAGCGACGAGCAGCAACGTCCCGAACGTGGCACAAACAATCCCAACGAGCAAAGGCGTAGACACTGTCTGCGTGCCAGCATTCCTCAGATATGCGTTCAGCAGGCGTTCCAGGCCGATACCGAGCAGGATTAGACCCGAAATGAGGAGAGCCATCGGTGGGCCCGAATCTTCAGCAGTCATCAGCGGGACCCGTTGCTCGCGCCATCTCCACCTCGGCTGCTTCTTATCTTACCCCAGGTGAGGCAAGAGCTTGCCTTGTCCCGCCGGGCTCCCGATGTCGCTGACTCACGCGGTCATTCCCAAATCCGGCTGGTCGCGGTATGCTAGCTTACCATCGTGCCTGGCACTCGGGGAGGGCGTGTATGAACAGGATAATTGCGGTGGCAGTGGGCGTCGGGTTGCTGATCGGTGTCTTCGCGGGTTTTCTGTGGTGGGGAATGCCCACAGAGCAAGTTCAATCGGAGCTGAGGGAGGCACAGAAGCGCGTGAGCGAGCTAGAGAGGCAGCTCGCTGAATCCCAGGCTCAGAGTCGCAAAGTGGAGGCAGGATTGAAAACCCTAGAAACGCGGCTAAAAACCACGGAAGAGGACCTGCGCGTGGAGCGAGATCGCCGCTCGAAGCTAGAAATGATATTGAGCAAAGGACGAAAGTAATCGCCCGAGGGTGTCGGCCGGGCAATCGCGGAATGAGGCAGTCTCGTCGACGACGAGAGCCTCGATCATGCCATCCCTGGCGCGAAGGACCAGCCGGACCGGCGCCGCTGGCGTGGAGATCTCCTCCTCCCGGACATACACCTCCCGGGCGATCTTGAGCCCGCGGTCAAGCCGGCGTTCGGCCTCAACGACCCGGGGAAAATCAGCCAGCTCTCCCTCGGCCCGGTCCACCGCCTCCTCTTCCCCCGGGGTGAGGGATCCCAGAAGCATCGGGCGGTCTAGCTCCTCCGCGTACTTCGCCACGAGGAGCCGGGCCACCTCATCCGGCGCGGGGACAGCGGGGAGCTCCCGGCGGAGCGTGGTGAGATAGCGGTTCAGACCCTCCGACGCCAGGCGGCGGAAGGCCTCGGACGGGACGCGCCACGCCCGGACCATGGCGTCGTAGTCGAAGTCGAAGAGAATGTTCCCGGTGACGACCACCGCTTCCCCGATCTGGCCGCCGCCTGTTCCCGCAATCCGGCGCCCGCCCACCTCGATCTCGTTGATGGCCTCCAGTGTCGCCGGAAGCCCCAGCGCTTGGAGGGCACGCACCGGCGGCGTCAGGAACCGCCGGTAGATCGAGGCGACGTCGAACGGCGCCCGGGAGCGGTGGAAGACGCACTGGTAGAAGAGCTGGTCGGCGTCCAGGTACACCGTGCCGCCGCCGATCCGGCGCTGGATGACGGGATATCCGTTCTCCCGGCACCAGGCGAGATCGAGCTCGGCCCGGGGGGCCTGGTGGTACCCCACGCAGAAGTAGGGAGCGGCCGGGCGGCAAAGCACGATGGTGTCCGGGGCGGACTCGTCCATGCCTTCGGCCAGGCCGTGGTAGAGGGCCTGAGAACGGAGGGGCGAGACCTCCCCCAGGTCCAAGAGCCGGACGGCCCCGTTCACGGGGCGAGTTCCTCGACACTCAGCTGCCCGCAGATGACCGGGTGATCTTCGTCGGTCGGCAGGAACGGGTAGTCGCGGAACTCCTCTCCGGGACGGTAGCTCCCGAACGGGCGGTTGCACGCCATTTTGCCATTGCGGTCAGGGCAGCCGTTGGTCATGAAGGCCACCCCCTCCTCCACGCACGCGTCGATCAGGGCGCGCGGCGCCCGGACGTGCTTCAGCATCCCGGCCTCGTCGAACTCGACGGCTTCGCGCGGGAGGTCCCGCTGCTCGATCAGGTACTTGGTCAGCTGGACGCGGCGCCAGCGGGCGATCGGGGCCCGGGGGACGTCCGCCATGGCGGTCCCGGGCTCGGGGTTGAAGGAAAAGAGGTACGCGGCGATCTGCTCGGACTTGAGCCGGTAGAACAGGTCCACGAGATCCCGGTCGGTCTCGCCGAGCCCGACCATGACGTGGCAGTTCACCTTCATGGGCCCGAAGATCCGCCGCGCCGCGCGGGCGATCTCCCAGTGCTGGCTCCAGGAGTGGGGCCCCCGCGCGCCCCGCCCCCGCGTGCGGAAGAAGACCTCCTCGCTCGCCGCGTCGAGCCCGATGCCGACAATGTCCGCCCCCGCGTCCCGGATCCGCAGGAGCTTCTCCTCGTCCAGAAGCGTGGCGGTGACCAGCGCCGAGATCGGCACGTCGCTCTTCCAGCGGATGCGCCGGGTGATGTCGAGCAGGTCGGGATACGCGCGCTTGTCCTGGACCATCGCCACGCAGACGCGGCCCACCCGGTCCTCCTGGCTCCCCACCGCCTCGGCCACGAGGTCGGTCGGGAAGACCGGCCACCCCACGCGGATGAAGGTGTTGTCCTGGGCAAGGCCGGGCCGCTCGCGGGCCAGCCCACAGTACGTGCAGTTCGCGTAGCAGCCGGCCGGGTAGTTCTCGAGCAGGTTGACGCAGTCGCAGGTGGCATTTCGGAAGAAGTTCCCGGCCTTGAGCCCCAGCGTCATTGCCGCCGCGATGCTGACGCGGACGTGCTCCGGGCTCGTCTTGAAGTCCTCGGCGATCTCCGCCGGCAATACTTTAGCGCGCATTATTCACAAATGCGTTCGCCACGTTGTACGCGCCCCCTCACCCTGCCCCTCTCCCCCTCCAGGGGAGAGGGGTCAAAAAAGTCTCCCTCTCCCTCCTGAGGGAGAGGGTTGGGGTGAGGGTGCCATGCGCTGTTACCAATTCACTCCGCAACAGGCGTCGTGGAATTGAGGCGTGAGGCCGCGGGATTCGGCGTAGGCCACGATGCCTTCGGCCGGGTACGCGATCCCGTTGAGGCCCGCGTCCACGGCGCGGCGATCGATCTCGGCCTTGCTGGGGCCGATGGGGCGCGCGCAGCCCAGCATGATCGGCGTGTCCGGGAGCGCCGCGCGGGCCAAGTCGAAGAACCGGCCGATCTCCTCCGCCGAAGGCGGCGTCACGCCGGCCATCGCGGTGCCGTAAAGGGGCATCAGGATCACGAGGACGAGGAACTTCGGCCGGTGGCGCGCGATCATCTCCAGCGCCCGCCACTCCCCGAGCAGTCTCCCGTAGTGGAGCCCGAGGATGATGTGGGGGACCAGCGGCACGCCGTGACGCGCCAGGCGCGCCAGGACCGCCTCGTACTCCTCCACGCCGGCCTCCAGGTGATAGACCTCCCGGATGGTCTCCGCGGCGCCGATGACGTCGAGCATGGCGCCGTCCAGGTCCACCTCTCCGAGGGCCGCGGCAGTTTCCTCGTCGGGCAACCCCGGGTGAACGCGGATCGTCAGCCCGAGCTCGCAGCGGATCCGCTTGAGGTCGGGCACGTGGCGGAGCAGCGGGACGCGACCCCGCCTGTCGCACCCTCCCGACACCAGAAGGCCCCGCGTTCCCCGTGCCGCCAGTTCCCCGGCCAGCTCGAATAGCCCCTTCCCGTTCGTGGGGATCATGCCCTCGAGGACCCTGGACTGGCAGTGATCGCACTGGAGCGCGCACGCCGTCCCAGTGACGCTGACAGAGACGAACCGCCCTGGATCCTGCCCTGCGTACTCCGAGGTCCGGTAGCGCTTGAGCCCCGGCGCGTAGAAGTGGATCTCCCCGCTCGTCATCGCCGCTCCTTCATCGCCTGGAGCTCGGCGCTGATCCATGCCCTTACGCGCTCCTCGCCGTGGAGCAGTTCCTCCCGCTCCGCCTCCCAGTCTCGAGCCCGCATCCGAAAAATCCAGCCCTGACCGTAGGGGTGCAGGTTCAGCAGACGGGGGGCGGCCATGAGAGCGCCGTTCACCTCGCTGAGCGTGCCCGAGAGGGGGGCCAGCAGCGGGCGCACCATCTTCTCGGCCTCGAGGGAGCCGACGGCGTCCCCGCGGGCCACGGACCGGCCCGCCTCCATCAGCTGGACGTACACGACCTCCCCCAGCGCATCCTGCCCCACGGCGTCAACTCCGACAGTGATCAGCCACTCGTTTCCTGCCCGCTCGGGGCGAAGCCAGAGGTGCTCGAGCGGGTGGTACCAGAGGTCGTCGGGAAAGTCGTATCCCTCAATTCGGGCCATCGGTCCCCTCGGCGCACCGGAAGCAGTTGATCTTGAGCTCGTCGATCCGCTGCCGGTAGCGCTCGAACGCCTGCGCGTGCGGCAGCAGGGCGCTCCGTTCGGCCTCGAGGTTGGTGGGGCGGAGCGGGCAACTCACAGCCGCGATAGTTCAGCGCCCCTACCTGAGACTGGAGTAGTACGCGGCGAGGTCGCTCGCCTGATCGTCCGGAATCGCCTTCATGAGGGCCTTGAGCGACTTGAGTGTCTCATCGCCCGGACTCCGTCGGTCGGCTTTGAACAGGAGCATCTGGTTCTTCAGGTATCCGGGCGGCTGGCCGGTGAGGTCGGGAATGCCCTTGGCGGGATCGCCCTTGCCCTGGGCGCCGTGGCACACGACGCACTGGGTGGACGCCGCCCGGCCCCGCTCGACGGCAGCGCTGTCGAGCCTGACCGGTGACGGCTGGCGCTTCTGGCGGGCAAAGTAGCCGGCCACATCATCCACGCCGAGCTCGAGCACCATCTTCGAGTACGACTCCATCTCAGGCGAGGGGCGCTTCCCGCTGGCGTAGTCCTGGATCGCCTTCTTGAGGTACCAGGACTGCATCCCCGCCAGCACCGGCACCGTGTCCGCGCCGCTCGCGCCAGCAAAGCCGTGACAGGCGCTGCACGAGAACGCTTTGGGGTATCCGGGGTCGAGCGGCCCCGCCGCGGCGCCGCCATACAGCGCCAGGACAAGAATCAGGCTGGCACAGCCAACGAAGAGGCGAATGCTGTTCGTCATGGGAGGCTCCTTTCGCGCTGTCCTAGCCAAGGATGTCGTTCCAGATGCTGCGAGCCCAGCCTTCCGAGTTTTGAGCGACGGCGACGTTTTGACTGGTCAGCTTCTGCTCGATCATGACGACCTTGCCTTGGGCAATCCGGTAGGCGTTGATCACGGCGATCGCCTCCCGGTTGCTCACCCAGCTGTAGCAGACGTTGACCGGCGGCATCTGGGGCGGCTCCTTCCCGCCCAGCAGGTGGACGACGGCGCTGGCGCTGATCTTCCCCATGGAATTGGCCATCGTGCCGGACTTCGGCACCGGCAGCCCGATGGTGGCGTCGCCGATCACGTGGATTCCCTTCTGCTTGACGGACTCGTAGGTCACGTGGTTGACCTCGCACCAGCGCTTGTCGGCGCCCACGAGGTCCGCCTGGACCGCGATGGCCCCCGCCCGCTGGGGCGGGATCAGGTTGATCACGTCGTACTTCACCCTGTCGCCGATCTCCGTCGTCACCTCGCGCGCGCTCGTGTCGATCTTCTCGACCCGGCTGGCCGGCCGGTACTCGAGGTTCGGGTAGTTCTTGAAGGCGGCCTGGAAGAGGCCGGTCTTCGACACGATGTTCTTGTTCGCGTCGAGGACGATGAGCTTCGCGCGCGGCTTGTTGGTCTTGAGGTACCACGCCACCTGGCAGGCGCGCTCGTAAGGGCCGGGCGGGCAGCGGTAGGCCATGAGCGGGATGCTCATCACGAACACCCCCCCGTCGGCCATGGACTGGAGCTGCCGGGCGAGGGCCACGGTCTGCGGGCCGGCCTTCCACGCGTGGAGCACGGTGTCCTTGGCGGCCGCGAGCCCCTCCACCCGCTCCCACTGGAAGTCGATCCCGGGGGAGACGATGAGCCGGTCGTACTCGATGGCGTCGTCGCCGACCCTCACCCGCTTCTTGTCGGGCTCGATGGCCGTGGCCGCCTGGTGCAGGACCTTCACGCCGTGGCGGCGGAGCCCGTCGTAGCCGAACGTCATACTCTCGAGCGACTTGACGCCGCTCAGCACCAGGTTGCTGAACGGGCAGGAAACGAACTCCTTGTTCGGCTCGAGGAGGACGACCTCGATGGAGGGATCGGCCAGGCGCACGTACTTGGCAGCCGTGGCCCCGCCCCACCCGCCGCCGATCACGACCACCCGGCGTCCGGTCTTCGGACCGGGGGTCGTCGCGCATCCGGTCAGCCCTCCCGCCGCCAACAATCCGAGCCCCACGCCGGTTCCCGACGTCCGAAGGAATTGCCTGCGCGACAGCGTTGTCATGGCGTTCCTCCACATTGGATGCCCTCACGTTCCAGAAACGCGCGGTAGGTCTCGAGCCCCGCGCTCCCCGTCACAAGCCCCGCCCGGTCGGCCTCCCACGCCGACGGCCGGAGCTTCACAAGCCATCCCGCGCCGTAGGGATCCTCGTTCACCAGGCGCGGGTTCTTCCGCACGCTCTCGTTGACCTCAATGATCTCCCCGCTCACCGGCGCCGGCACGGGCCCGACCCACTTCGAGGACTCGATCGTCGCCACGCTCTGGCCCTTCGGCACCGCCCGGCCCGCCTTCTTGGGGGTGACCGCGACGATCGTCCCCGCCAGGTGACGCGCCACGTCGTTGATGCCGACGGTCACGGGCCCGCCCGGAGCCGGCCGGAGCCAGACGTGCTTGTCCACCAGGTAGTAGAGGTCCTCGGGGAGGTTGCAGTTGAAGATCGTGGCCATCGGGTCACACCTTTCCGGGTTCGGGGTGAGCGTCCTCCAGATGATAGAGCAAGAGGTCGAACGCCACCAGCCGAATCTCCTGCTCGAACTCGCGGAGGAAGCCCGGATCGCGCCAGCGCGGCTTCACCGGCTGCCGGATCTCTTCCCGGCACTCGGGACAGACGATGAGGTAGGCCATCGCCCCTTCCGCCTCGTTTGCCTCCGTCTTCACCGTGTCACCGTGGCAGTCCACGAGGTGGCGGTGAATTTGGCGCCTCGGCCCGTCGGTCTCGCAGTAGGGGCAGCGCACGACGCTCCCTTCACGGAGCGATGACTCCGGGGAGCCGCTCCCGGACCTTGGCCGTCAGGCGCCCCTCGATTTCCCCCACCATCCCGAGAAATCCGCCCGTGAGCGACGTGGCCCGGACGGCGTCCTGCTCGAGCACCCGCACGGCCAACCCCGCCTGAACCAGATCATTGACGCGCTCCGAGACGGTGAACCGGGGGAGCCCCGTGACCTGCGCCAGATGAGACAGGGCCACGGCCTCCTCGCCGCGGAGGTGGGTCAGGATCTCGAAGTTGATGGCGTCGGACCCCGCGCGAAGCGCCCGGAGAACCAGCTCGCGGCCCACACTCGCCAGCGCGGCGTCATCCTTCACCAGCTCCTCGAGCCACCCCTCCGTGAAGCGCCCTTCCGTGCCCTCGGCGGCAAAGTTGAAGTTCTGCAGCCGCCGCAGGGCCATGGCGATGTCCCTGAACCGGTTCCACAGCCCTTGGGCGGCCTGCTCGGCGTAAACATTGTCGTCAGTCACCGCCGTGGCTCCCCGAGGGTGCGCCTCACGTTATCACCGCCGAAACCGCCCGGTCAATCCGCCCTCAAAACCACTGCCGGAGCCTCACCGCCTCAAAGGCGCGCTTTTCCCCGTATGCGGTGGCTGAGGGTCGAGTCAGCTCTACTTCCGGGGAGGGCACGGCGAAGAAATTCCCCTGAACGGCAGCGGCTTCCCCCCCGCCGACTTCGAGGAAGCAGTACCCGCGGCCGTCGAACTCCTTCTCCGCCGCCTGGCCCTTGACCTCCGCCGCGATGATCGCGGCCACGACATACGCGTGGGCCTCGGCCATGACCCCCGCCTTGGGCAGGCTCTGCTTGTTGGCGAGGGGAATGTTCGTCACATCCCCGACGGCAAAGACCCGCTCGAAGCCGGTCCTGAGGGTCTTGGGATTGACCACGACCCAGTCACCTCCCTGCGTGAGCCCACTCTCCTTCACGATCTGTGGGCATCGGTGGGCGGGAACGCCGGCGAGCAGATCGAACGCCAGCGGCTCGCCGGATTCGAAGATCACCTGCGAACGGTCGGCGTCGAGCCTCACCGCCTTTCGACTCGGCAGGAACCGGATGCCCTTCGCCTTCAGTTGCTCCTCCACCAATGCGGACGCCACCGCCCCGGCGACGGGGAGCGCCGTCGGCTGAGGCGTGAACACCGTCATCTCGATCGCCTCTCGCACCCTTCGGGTCGCAAAGAGATCGTGAAGGAGAAACGCCGCTTCATACGGCGCCGGCGGACACTTGTAGGGAAGACCGAAGATTCCGATCGCCAATCGCCCTTGCCGGAAGGTCTGGAGCCTCGCGGCCAGGCGCTCCACGTCGCCGATCTCGTACAGGTTGTACCCGAGACCGACGAAATTTTGAACGGCCTGCGGGGCCAGCTCAGCCCCCAAGGCGACGATAAGGTAATCCCCCTCCAATCGCCCGCCCCGCGTCTCGACGGCGCGCGCCTTCGGATCAATGGCGGTGATCTCGTCGAAGATCACCTCGACCCCCTTTGCCCGCAGCAACTCCAGCGACCGGGTGCCGGACTCACGATCGGCCTGGCCCGTCAGAATCCACAGCTTTCTGAGACCCATCATGAACTCCCGCTGGCGGTCGATCAGCGTGATCGTGTGCGCAGCGTCCAGCGTGCGCCGGAGCGCGTTGGCGGCCGTCAGCCCGCCGAACCCGCCGCCCAGAATGAGGATCCGATTTCCCGCCATTGAAAATCTCCTCCGAGGGGTTACGAGATGGCTTCTTCGACGAGCTCGATCAGCTCTTTCACCTCGATCCGCCCCTCCTGGCCCGATGTTTTCACGGCATCGCGGTACATGGTGACGTCCTTCGGACAGGCAACCACGAAGGTCCGGATGCCGGGGATCTCCAGTGCCTCGTGGATCCGCTGCTCGCTCGGGGTCGGCACCCCCGGCGTCCGGGTGTCGCCCATCCAGATCCGGCCGCCCCCCGCCCCGCAGCAGAAGCTGTTGGCCCGGTTCCTCCCCATCTCGACGAGCGTCAGCCCCAGCGCTCTCAGGATCTCGCGCGGGGCCTCCGTGACCTCCGTGTACCGCGAGAGATAGCACGGATCGTGATAGGTCGCCACCCCGGTGAGCCGCCTGGCGACGGGCACCCGACCCCCCGCCAGCGCCTCGCTCAGGACCTCGGTGTAATGGCGCACCCTGAAGGCGCCGCCGAACTCAGGGTACTCGAACCGGAGGGTGTTGTACGAATGCGGGTCCGTGGTCACGATCTCCTTGAACTGCGCCGTGCCGAGGACGGCCAGGTTCTTCTCCACCAGGAGCTGGTAGAGCCCCTCCTCGCCCACCCGGCGCACGTCGTTGCCCGAGTTCCGCTCGCCGTCATAGAGGATGCCGAAGTCGAGTCCCAGCCGCTGGAAGACCCGCGCCACCGCGCGCGTCAGCTCCTGGAGGCTCGGGTCGTAGGAGGCGTAATCCCCCACGAACCAGAGATACTCCACCGGCTCCTTGCGGGCGTCCTTGACCTTAAAGGGAAGCCCCTGGGTCCAGCGCCCGCGTAACCGCTCAGACTGGCCGAAGGAGTTGCCGTAGCGCCCGAGCTTTTCCAGCACGCCCTGGAGGTTCGGGTCGAGCGTTCCGTCGCCCACCAGCCGCCGCCGCAGCTGGACGATGAGCGGCACGTGCTCGATCCCTACGGGGCACGCCTCGACGCACGCCAGGCACATCGTGCAGGCCCAGAGGGTCTCGGCCTTGATCACCCCGCCGGCGACCTTCCCGTCGCCCTCCCGGACGGCGGTTTCGTGGAGCCAGCTCGACCCTCCAAAGGTCGCCTCGGCGTGCTCGCGCAGCTCGAGGATCAGGTCGCGCGGCGAGAGGGGAGCGCCGGAGGCGCGGGCGGGACAGGCCACGTGGCAGCGGCCGCACTTGGTGCAGGCGTCCAGGTCCAGGAGCTCCTTCCAGGTGAAGTCTGCCAGGGTCTCGTAGCCCTGCGCCCCCGCCCCTTCGGGGACGGCCGGCAGTCGTTTGCCGGCGCGCTCGTCCGTGAAGAGGAGGTTGGCCATGTCCACCACCATGTGAATGGCCTTCGAGTAGGGGATGTAGGCGACGAAGCCCAGGGCGAGGAGCGCGTGAACCCACCAGCCGGCCAGGTGGAGCGGGTTGGCGAGGGCCGTCACGCCGGTCAGGTCGAAGAGGTTCGCCAGCTGCCAGCCCACCACGGACCACCGCTCGAAGGGCGGCCGGTCGGCGGCAATCCGGAGCGCTTCCACCAGGAAGCCGGTCACGCCGATCCAGAAGAGGAGCCAGAGGAAGAGGCGATCGTCGGCGACGTACGGGGCGCGGTCATAGCTTTGAGGATCGCGGTCGGGGCGGCTATAGTCGAGGGCCGCCGGCCTGACCCACCAGCGGCGCGCCATCATCGCGCCGAGCCCGAGAACGAACGCCGCGCCCAGGACGTCCAGGGTGATCGAGTACCAGAGGTAGAAGGTCCCCTTCCAGAACTGCCACCGGGGGTTCACGAGGCGGATCATGTCGTAGTCGATCATGATGATCACGGTGCCGATGAAGAGAGCGACGAACCCCCAGAAGATCGCCAAGTGGGCCGCGCCGGTGGCGACATTCCGCTTGCCGAGCGTCGAGTGGCTCCCGATGGCCGCCGCCGCACGCCTGAGGCGGCGTCCGAGGTGAGACATCCGGTGGGCCGGGCGACCCCTCCGGTATTTGCGGATCCTGAGCCAGGCGCCGTAGCAGAAGACCAGGATCGCGAGGGCGCTCAGCAGGTAGAAGGCGGCGACCAGCGGCACGGGAAAGTTCCGGAAAACCTCGCGGGCCGGAACGATCGCGTCGGTCATGGGACCCGGGTCAGGCGGACTTGATCTTCTGGGTCAGCAGGGGAAGAACGTCGAACAGGTCCGACACCACCCCGTAGTGGGCCACGTTGAAGATCGGCGCGTTCGGGTCCGTGTTGATGGCCACGATCAGCTCGGCGCCGCGCATGCCCTCGATGTGCTCCGGCGCCCCGCTGATCCCCACGGCCACGTAGAGCTTCGGCTTGACGCTCATCCCCGACTTGCCGACCTGCCGGGTCTTGGGCAGCCACCCCTGGTCCACGATCGGCCGCGAGGCCGAGAGGGCCCCGCCCAGCGCCTCGGCCAGCTCCTCGACCAGGGGGATGTTGTCCTTGGACTGGATCCCGCGCCCGACGCTCACGAGGACGGCCTGGCGGGTGATGTCCACGTCGCCCGCTTCGGGCTGGATCAGCCGCTTAAAGCGCATGCGGACCTTGTCGAGCGGCGGCGGGGCGACCTCCTCCACCTCAGGGGTGCCCGTCGCTTTACCGGCATCGGCCGGGAAGGACCCGGCCAGGACCGAGAGGATGGCCGAGGGCCCTTCCATGTCGGCGTGGGCGAGAAGCTTGCCGCCGTAGATCTGGCTGACCGCCGTGAGGCGGCCGTCGGCGAGCCGCGCGTCCTTCACGTAGGCGCAGAGCGGCCAGCCGAGCGCGCCGCTGAGACCGGCTGCCAGGTCCATCCCCATGGCGGTGTTGGCCACCAGCGTCACCCGGGGGGAGCGCGCTTTCAAGATGTCGGCCAGCGCCTGCTTGTAAGCCTCCGGGGTGTAGTGGCGGAGCGCCTCATGCTCGACGACGATCACCGTATTGGCGCAGCCAAGCTCCGAGCTCAGGCCCTTGACGCCGTGTCCGAGCAGCAGGGCCACGAGTCGGCCCCCGGACGCCTTGGCAAGCTCGCGCCCCTTGCCCAGCATCTCAATGGAGATGTCCGAAACCTTCCCCTCCAGGTGCTCGATGACGACGGCGATGTCGTTTCCCATTGGATGACCCTTAGCGCTTGGCGAAGCCGCGCTCGGCGAGGAGCGCGAGCAGGCGGTCGGCAACTTCTTCGGGAGAGCCTTCCAGGATCTCGGCGCGGCCGCCGGTCTCGGGTTTGGCGAGGCGGCGCACGGTGGATCCCGCGCCGGCTTCGACGGCCGGCGCCTGCACTTCTTCCAGTTTCTGGGTCTTCATGACCTGGCGAACCTTCGATACCGGCGCGTAGCGAGGCGCCTCCCGCGCTGCCTGGATCCCGAGCACGGCGGGAAGGTCCACCTCCAGCTCGGCCATGATCCCCC
>ERZ1292640.406-Hain-H43-02um-R1-406-length-34935-cov-7_pt1 | contig 34935 bp, 27 predicted proteins | sample MGYA00564404_ERZ1292640 | MGnify/ENA primary metagenome ERZ1292640 (study PRJEB36523, sample SAMEA6512636) | groundwater metagenome | collected 2019-01-08 | study: AquaDiva: Metagenomics assemblies of 32 groundwater samples | reverse complement strand
TGAAGAAACTCGGCGGCAAGGGCAAAGTGGTCGAACTCAAAGGGCTGATGACCTCGACGCCCGGCCAGGATCGCAACAGCGGTTTTCGGGAAGGCATCACTGGACCGGGAATCGAAGTCATCTTTGAAGCCGACATGAAATGGCTCGAGCCGGACGCGCGCAAGGAGATGGAGTCGGCCCTGTCCCGCTTCAACAAGATCGACCTCGTTTATGCGCACAATGACCCGGGCGCTCACGGAGCTTATCTGGCTGCGAACGCGGCGAGTCGCGAGAAGGAGATGCTCTTTGTCGGCATTGACGCGCTGCCGCAAGAGGGCGTGGCTTACGTCAGCCAAGGCATCTTAAGCGCGACGTTCGAGTATCCGACAGGGGGCGCGGAGTCCATCGATGCGGCGCTGAAGATTCTCAAGGGCGAAAAAGTGCCGAAGGAAATCGTGCTCGGTTCGCGCCTGTTTACGAAGGAGAATGTGGCCGGCGGAGGGGAGGCGTTGCAGTAGGCGTTGGCGTAATCGAACCAACGAGAATGCTTTTCAGGCCGCCACGATGTTAGCGATAGACTTCGCGACGGTGGCCAATGGTGATGATGACGACCTGCGAATTCTGATCATAGATGTCGTAGATGACGCGATAGTTGCCAACCCTCACCCGATAACCAACTCTGCCTGCGAGTTTCTTACAGTCGGATGGCCGAGGGTTTTCCGCCAATTGCTCAAGCCGGTTCAGAATGCGCTCGGCATTGGCGGCAGACAACTTATCCAACTTCTTTTCTACCGACCTCGGCAGGATGACACGGTATTTCATGTGCGCTTGCGTGCCCGCTTCTTCCGGTATTCCTCCAGCGAGACGAAAGCACCAGCCTGAATTTCTGCCATGACCGTCGGCTTGGCTTCATCGTAGGCACGAACACATTCCAAGTCTTCCTCGGCCTGGCGCAAGCGTTCGTAAGTGGCCAAGTCCAGGATCACCCCCAAACGCTGCCCTACAGTATCCACGATGAATTGTTCTTTCTTGAGAGCGATGCCTTTCATGACGAAAAACTACCTAAGCAAAAGCAATGGGGCAAACACTTAATCGAGAAGCTCACTCCAGATTCACTTTCCCGCACAAATGCACTGCCAGGCCCAACTCGGCCAGCGTCGCGGCTTTGATGCGCGCGGCACGATGCGCTTGCCGTTCGTTGGGCGCATAGACGACTTGGATGTGATTGGATTTGTGGCGCGCCATCATCTGATCGCGGGTAATGCCGTTGAGCACCGCATGCATGATCGGCCATTGCGGGGTCGTTTCGCACCAGCGGCGCTCGGTCTCCTGCAACGGCAGCTCGACGACTTTGCCGACGCCAAGGTCGCAATGCAGTTTGCCGTCCATGACAAAGACGCGGCTCCAGACAATGTGGCCCGGTTTGGAAATGCCTTTGACGGTTCCGCCGCCCAGCCGGAAGTACATGGGCGGCTGGCGTTCGCTGCGGGCGCCTTTGAAGCCGCCAATGAAATGAGCCGGCGGCGCCGCGCCGGAAATCAAGAACACCCAGACGTACTCATCGAGGTGCTGGCTGGCGTCCAAGACCGCATTCTTGCGGCGGGGGAGAGCCGAGGCGACGTCGCGTCCCGGTCCTTTGTAATGCTGGCCCCAGCGCAAATCGTGCAGCGTGTTCTCGGGCGCGAAACCAAGCTCGCGCCAGAGCCGGTACGTGAGCAGACCGTCGAGACCGGCGCATTCGTCCACTTCATTGAAATGCGGCACCGCTTCCCCCTCGAAGAGGATGCGGCCGGTATTGGGGCATTGCACAGGCGGACGATCGGCATTGTTGAGCAGACCTTCGGCCAGATCGCTGGCCGGCGCCAAATCTTTCAGGCCTTGCTGATATTGAATGCCGATGGCCGCGCAGCCGAACTCATCAGCCAGGCGGACGGCTGCGACGTACATTTTGCACTGCTGCAGAATCTGGTTCTCGGTCAGATCGGTCTCTTCGTTCGGGCCGAGGACGAATTGCATGCCTTTCTTTTTCAGCCAGGCATAGACCGCTTGCGCTTCGGCTTCGGGCACCTGGAGCATGGCAGCGTAGAGTGCGGATTGGCTCAGGCGCTCCTTGAAAACGCCGGTCGGATTGAGCAGTTCGTCGGGAATGATGGCATTGTGCATGCCCATGCAACCTTCGTCAAAGACGCCCAAGATGGCTTTCTGGCGTTGAAACTGGCGAGCCACGCGCCGGCCGAATTGTTCGTCGGCCAAAGGCAATTTGAGCAGAGCCAGGTCTTTGACGTGGCTTTGGTCGTGCGTGACCGTGCCTTCGGCGAGCCATTGGCGCAGACCGTCTTTGAAAAAGCGGTCGGCGAACGTCTCGCTCCACAGAGAACTGTAACGAACGCCCATTTTAGTGAGCGACCCGTTCAGGTTCAACATGCCCACCAACCCGGGCCAGGTGCCGCTCCAATTGGCGACGGTGAGGAGGGGGCCGCGATGGGTGAAGAGTCCGGGCAGCAGATGCTGGCTGTACTGCCAGACGGATTCGGCGACGATGAGAGGGGCGTCAGGGTCCAGCGCTCGGAACACTTCCATCCCCATTTTCTGCGAGTCAATGAAACCGTGCTTCTTGGTTTTGTCCCAGGCGTGAGCGCGGACGACTTTCCAGCCTTCGGCCTGGAAAGCCCGGGCGAGGGTGGCTTCCATTTTGGCTTGGGCGGGCCAGCATTTTTGGTTGGCCGAAAGCCGCAGATCGCCATTGGCGACCAGATAAACGTGCTTGGGTTTTAAAGCGGATGAAGTTTTCATGGTCATTGAGCAGATGACGTATCGTGCAAGATCATATCCGGCATTGCGGGAGACAGCGCGGCAGGCAGAGAGGAGACCTATCTTTCTCCAGCGCGGTGGAGTCGCAACCACAGGAGCGCGGACTTCAGATTAATTCTCTTTGCTGACGCGTTTGGCTAACCAATCGCTGGTGCGATTCTGTCCGCTCCAGTCGGACTCGCGCTGGCCTTTGATGGTATCGCCGTCCAGTTTGCCTTGGTACTTGGACGTGACGGTTCTGCCATCGCGTTCGCTGATGATTTTGAGGAAGACTTCGCTGTCTTTGATGTTTCCTTCGGTGATCGGCATTTCAGTGCCGTTACCCCAAATCAACGCGCCCGTTATCTTTTCGCCCTCCTGCTTGAGTTTGAGGTTCAATTCAAAAGTCTGGCCGTCCTGAGTGGTCAAACTCCATTGCCATTTGCCGGTGGTGCTGGCGGTTTCTTTGGCCCGTTTGGCTTCCCAGTCGCGGGAGCGGTTTTGGCCGCCGAAATCGGTCTCGATCGTGCCTTTGATGGCGTCACCGCTCACTTTGCCTTTGTATTTGGCGGTAAAGGTTTGGCCGTTGCGCTCGCGGGTGACTTTGAAGGAGATTTCGCCTTCCTTGACGGCGCCTTGCTCGATCTTGGTTTCAGTGCCGCCACGCCCCAGATAGACACCGGTCAATTTGTCGCCTTCCTGTTTCAGCTTGAGGACGGGTCCGATCGTCTGTCCATCCTGGGTGGTGAAGCTCCATTTCCAGGTGCCAGAAGCGCCAGGGTTCTTGTCCTCTGCTCCGCTGATAGAACTGGTCCAAACAAATGCCGCCAGAAGCAGCGATATATCCAGCCAGGTGTAAGACCGACGAGTCAGACTTCGGGAAGTAAAATAAGCACTCATGGAGGGTGTAATGACGAGGACGGGGAGAGAAGTCAAGAGGCTTTATCTTTGAATCTATGTTCGTGGTTGACCGTCATTTTAATTGCGGTAGTTTCGCGGAATCACCTGTCTGTCAACCGAGACAAGAAATTAGAGAATTTATGGATCAAAAACAGAACCAGCCAACGGCCGGCGGTAACACCCGCCGGGTCTTTATCAAGCAGGCAGCCACCGCCGCTGTGGCCGTCGCCGCCACCAACGTGTTCAAGACGCCGGTTTATGGCCAAAGCCAGGCGCCGTCAACGGGCCGGGTCATCGGCGCCAACGACCGGATCGTTCTCGGCTTCATCGGGGTCGGCTCGCAGGGCCTTAATTCACACCTCAAGCCCATTGTGCAGACCGCCTCACAGAACAACGTGGCGGTGGCGGCGGTGTGTGACGTGTCCAAGCACCGCGTCGCCGAGGCGCTTCCTGCCGCCGGCGGCGCGGCCAAATCCTTTGATGATTACCGCAAGCTGCTGGAAGAGAAGGATATTGACGCCATTTTCTGCGCGACGGTGGACCATTGGCACGGGCGCGTGTCCATTGACGCTCTCAACGCCGGCAAACATGTGTATGTGGAGAAGCCGATGACCCGCTACCTGCCCGAGGCCTTTGAAGTGTACGATGCGGTCAAGAAAACCGGCAAGATTCTGCAAGTCGGGTCTCAAGGTTGCTCGGACCAGAAATGGCACGAAGCCGCCCGGCTCATCAAGGAGGGGCAGATCGGTCCCGTTGTCATGTCGCAAGGCTCTTACATGCGCAATACGCCCAAAGGCGAGTGGAACCAGTATCAGCTTGAGGCCTGGGCGACGGCAGAGGACGTGAACTGGCAGGCTTGGCTGGGAGACAAGATCAAGAAACGGAACAATTTCGACCGGGAAGACTATTTCCGCTGGCGCAAGTACTACCAGTATTGTGCCGGCTTGCTGGGCGACCTATTCCCGCACAAGCTCCATCCCTACATGCTCGCAACGGGTAATCCCGAATTTCCGCTCCGTGTCGCCTCGGTAGGCAGCAAGAAGGTGCACACGGACAAGAACACGCCCGACGCCCGCGAGCGCGACGTACCCGAAATCCTCCAACTCATCGCCGAATTCCCCAGCGGCATGGTCATGCACATCACCTGCAGCACGGTGAGCGAACAAGGTACCCAGGAGATGATTCGCGGCCACAAAGGGTATCTGGTAATGGCCGGCAACAAGGTCGATTTGAAGCCGGAGAGGCCCTTCGCCGAGGAGATTGACCCTTACACCAGCCCGCCATTTCCGATGGAGAGCATCCCGGTGCACCACAAGAACTTCTTCGATTCCATCCGCGGCGCGGCCAAGCCCAATTGCGGCGTGGACTTGGCGGTGCGTGTGCAGACGGTCGTGTCGTTGGGCGAGATGTCCGAACGGCTCAGCACCATGTGTCTTTTCGACGAGAAAACCCGCAAGATCACCGCCTACGGCGGCAAAGAAATCGAGCCCCTCTCCTACGGCGTTTTGGACCCGTCCTAAGCAGCGCCTAAGGTTGTTCGCAAACCAACGGGGTTTCCCGGGCCGGCTCCCGCGAAACCCCGCTTCTTTTTTTACGAATGGCGTCGATGCAAACAGTGGCGGTGGCCCGCAACGCCATGGCGACGCGCTTCGAAATCGTGCTGCATGGCGAGAATCCGGTCGCCCTGCGCGCCGCCGCTGAAGAGGCGTTGGACGAAGTGGAGCGCCTCGAAGCCCAACTGAGCCTTTACCGCCGCAGCAGTGAAATCAGCCACATAAACTCGCGGGCCGCGGCCGGTCCGGTGCGCGTCGAGCCCGGCCTGTTTCGCCTCTTGCAGCGAGCGCAACTCTTAAGCCGGGAAAGCGGCGGAGCCTTCGACATCACCATCGCTCCGCTCATGCGCTGCTGGGGTTTTATGTCTGGAACAGGAGAACTGCCCGATCCCGGCGACCTGGCCGAAGCCCGGTCCAAGGTCGGGATGCATCGGGTCTTGCTCAACGAAAAGGATTTCACGATTCAGTTTGCCGGTGAAGGCGTGATGCTCGATCTGGGAGCGATCGGCAAGGGTTATGCCCTCGAATGCGCCGCGGAGATTCTGCGCGAAGCCGGAGTGCAAAGCGCTTTGTTGCATGGCGGCACCAGCACGATCCACGCCATCGGCGCGCCGCCGGAGGCCACGGCTTGGAAGGTCGCCATCGAGCATCTGGGCTATGCTCAGCACATCTCGGGAGCTGAGCCGGCGGCTGCACCAACGAACGATGCCGATCCCGTTTTGGCGATCGTTCCGCTGAAGGACGAAGCCTTGTCCGTATCGGCGGTCTGGGGCAAGTCCTTCGAGGCAGGGGGCAAGACCTATGGCCACGTGATTGATCCGCGCACGGGCGCGCCGGCTGAGGGAGCGGTTTTGGCGGCGGTGGCGCTGCCTTCGGCGACCGAGACCGACGCCTTATCCACCGCTTTGCTCACGCTCGGTCTGGAAGGCCATGATCAGATTGCGCGGCTCCGGTCGGGGATGCGGACCTTGGTGGCGGCACGGACGGAAACCGCAGGTCAGTTTAGGGTGGAGGCCAGAGGCATTGTGGTGCGAGGCGGTAGTTGACCTCGTGCTTGCCCGTGTTCATGCATGGAACTTTTCTCCGGTGAATTCATCTTTGCCATCTGTCGGCTCCACAAATCGTCCTCGTCGTCGTCCTCGACGATTGTGCATGGTGTAAAGGCGAGAACGAGGACGAGGACGACGACGATTCTGATTCTCCGAGGGGAACGGGGTTGAACCTAAATCCGGCAGTTGGGGAACGAGAAAACCGCAGATGGACACAGATAGACGCAGATAAAACAGGGAATGCAGATCTCACCCGGGAGGTGAATCGTTGCCGGTATGCAACTCGTTCGTATCTGCGTTCATCTGCGTTTATCTGCGGTTGAATTGCTCTTCTTAGGTTGAAGGGCCTCGCACTGAAAATCGCGCTCATCCATACGCATTAAACGGCTTCAGATTCCATTCGTCGCGCAGGTCTTCAGGTATCTCCTTGAGAAAACGGGAAGGTTGTTGCCAGTCAGCGCCGCTGCCTCCGGACAGGGATCGAATCAAGGGGTAGGTCAAGTAAAGTTCGTTTTTGGCTCGCGTGATGGCGACGTAAAACAAGCGGCGTTCTTCCTCCTCGCCTTCCTGGCTTTTTAGCGAGCGGGCAGAGGGAAACAACCTATCGCAAAGCATGATCACAAACACCACTTTGAATTCGAGTCCTTTGGCTTGGTGGATGGTGGAAAGCCGGATTTGTTCGGTATCGTTGACGGCGGGCCGGTCCTCGTCCGCCTCCAGATTGGTGAGCAGGGCCATTTGGGCCAGAAACTCCTCCACGGTCTGGAACTGCCGCGCGAACTGGGCCAGTTGTTCAATATCTTCAAGCCGGGTGCGGTAATTTGCGTAGTTGTCCTGCAAATACTCTTCGTAGCCGGCGTCGAGCACCAACCGGATCATTTCGGCGGTCTGGCCGCGCACCGGTTCCGCCTCCAACTGGGCCACGGTGGCCGTGAACTGGTCCCAGGCCGTGGCAGCTTTCTTCGGCACGCTGGCGGCGCAGCTTTGCAGGACGGCGGCCAAAGGATTGCGGATTGCGGATTGCGGATTGCGGATTGGCTCGCGGTCCTTGGTTTCCGTGGCGGCGGCCTGGTCGGCGGCCTGGTCGGCGGCAGCGGTGGATAGTGACGCTGAACTAGAGACTCTGAATTGGGCATTGAAGCAGGTCCAGAGCTTATCGGCGCTCTTGCCGCCGATGCCGGGCAACAGCCGCGCCAGCCGTTTGAAGGCCAGTTCGTCGAGCGGATTAATCACCAGCTTCAGGTAGGCCGCGACGTCTTTGATGTGCGCTTGCTCAAAAAACCGGATGCCACTGGTGATGGCAAAGGGAATGTTGCGCCGTGTCAGTTCGAGCTGCAATTCCAGCGCGTGAAAGTGGGAGCGGTAGAGCACGGCCATTTCATTCAGGTTGAGGCCTTCATCGCGCAGTTCGAGCGCGCGCTGCGCCACAAAGGCGGCTTGCGCATGCGCATCCTCGCAGGCCGCCAGGACCGGTTTGGAGCCGGATTGGCGCGCAGGCGTGAGCTTTTTGGTGAACTGGTTGATGTTCGCGGAGATAGCCGCGTTGGCCAGCGCCAGGATTTCCGGCGTGCTCCGGTAATTTGTTTCAATCTTATAGATTTTCGCTTTTGGATACCGCTTGGGGAACTGGAGGATATTTTGAAAATTCGCCCCTCTCCAGGAGTAAATGCTTTGCGAATCGTCCCCGACCACCATGACGTTATGGTGCCGGGCGGCCAGCAGGTCGATCAAGTCGCTCTGCAGTTTGTTGGTGTCCTGATACTCATCCACCAGAATGAATTGAAAGCGCCGCTGGTACTGCTCGCGAAGGTCTTCATATTCGAGCAGCAACTGCAGCCAGAGCGCCAGCAGATCATCAAAATCCATGACGTTGGCCGCCAGTTTCCGCGCCGTGTAACGCCGCTGCAAATCCGCCAACGGCGCCGCCAGCATCCTGAAGTAGTCGTATTGCTCCTCCAGCACCTGAAGGATCGTTTTGTGGGTGTTCACAACGAGCGAGAAAACATCCGCCAGCACGTCGGCTTTGGGAAAGCGCGTGGCGGTGACATCGATTTTGGCGTCGTCCAGGCAAGCCTTGAGCAAGTCTTTCGCGTCTTCCCGGTCCAGAATGGTAAAATCGGGCCGGTAACCCACACGGTCGGCGTGCCGCCGCAAGATGCGGTTGCCAATGGAATGGAACGTGCCGCCCCACAGGGTGGAGAGGTCCGTGCCGAGGACATCGACCACGCGGCGCATCATTTCTTTGGCGGCCTTGTTCGTGAACGTGAGCAGGAGAATCCGCTCCGGTGGCACTCCTTGTTCGAGGAGATAGGCCACTCGGTAGGTGAGGGTGCGCGTCTTGCCGGAGCCGGCGCCCGCGATGACCAGGGCAGGGCAGGGCAGGGCGGTGACGGCCGCATATTGTTGTTCGTTCAGTTCGCGGGCGTACTCGATTTGCAGATCGAGAACGGCGCGGAACGGTTGCAGGGTGTACTCGCGCGGCATGCCCCAAACCTAATGAGGAAACCGCCCATCGGAAATGGAAAAACGTTTGCCCTATGCCGCGCCAACCTGCGCCGTCGCCAATTCGCGGTGCAATCGTTCGATATTGGCCGCAATTCTTTCCAGGTAAACGTTGCGGCCATCCGGCCAGGGCTGATTCAAGTATTGGTATAATCCTTTGAAATCGCGGTTGATTTTCGGGATGACATATTTCTCCCAGAAAAACGGGGTCTTCTGCCTGAGATCATCCGCGCTGGCAAAGGCGCCGGTGGCGGTGCCCTTGCCGGTGTTGAACCGGGCTGATTCCGCAAATTCCAGATAAAGTATTTCCAATTTGTCGATGTAATCATCGGCGGCCATTTGCCCCAGCAAATCCGACGTTCCCAGAGCAAATCCGACGGTCATTTCCAATTCGCTTTGGAAGGGAATGCCGGTCAAGTCCACGTTCACGCCGGTGCAGCGGATCATGTTTTGCACGGCTTGAATCTCATTCTTCTTGAACCTCTTTTCGGACAGGAGTTGGGCGGCAAATTCCATGCTGCGGTTGACGTGGATCAAGGTGTATTTGGCTCCGGTGCCTTCGGTATCGTCTCGCTCTTTGAGATAGCCGGTATCATGCAGCAGAATGGCCAGCAGCCCCAGTTCAAACATTTTCTTGGTCAATGTCGGGTTGGCATTGGCTCGATGATAGCCGCTCAGGAGCCGGATCATGCACAGGGTGCCCTGCAAGGTATGCTCGAAATCGTGATAGTGAGCGTCAATCGGCTGGTAATCGCGATAATTGCCCGTGAAACAGTCAATCGCCCAACCAAACACTTTGGGGACAAACAACCTGTCCTGCTGTGGAAACAAGGCCCGATAAGCCTCTTGCACCTCCACTTCCACAGCGGTAGGGTCTTTTGTATCTATTGCCGGATACATCTGGCACGTCACTTTCTGACAATTCTCAACAATTTGCACGCTTTTTCGTGTTTTTTGATGTAATTCTCGATCTCAAATGTCTCATCATCATTCTGTTACAGCTTACTCCGATCCAACATTCGCGGCCAGATCCAGGTCCACTTGGGAAATAATCCGCCGCGTCGCTGTCTATCTTTGGCCCTACAAGTGGATGGCTTTGGGAACAGTGGGGTGCGCCGTGCTGTCCTTGGTTTTTTCGTTCGCCTTCCCAAAACTAACGCAATTCATTGTGGATGAAGTTATTGGAAAGAAGCAGGGCGGCCTGCTGGCTCCGGCGATGCTTGGCTTGTTGGGAGCCTTCTTGCTGCGCGATCTGTTCAACAGCCTTCGCATCCTCATCAATAATATCTTCGAACAAAACGTTATTTTTGACATGCGCTGCGCCGTCTATGCGAAGTTGCAGCGGTTGCCCGTTAATTACTTCGACCAGCGCGCTTCCGGCGATCTCATGACTCGTGTTATTGAGGACGTGAATTCGGTGGAGCGAGTGCTGATCGATGGCACGGAGCAGGGCACCGTCGCTCTATTGAGTGTGGCGGGGGTGCTGGTGATCCTGTTTTACATGAACGCGAACCTGGCCTGGGTGGCGCTGATTCCCTTTCCTATTCTGACCGGCGGCGCCCTGTGGTACACGTTCACGGCGCATCGCCGCTACCGCGCCCAACGCCAGGCTGCCAGCGCCATGAACGCGCTGCTCATGGACAACCTGCAAGGCGTCCGCCAGATCAAAGGCTTTGTGCGGGAAGCACATGAAGATGCCCGCTTTGCCCTGCGCGCCAATGAATTGCGGCAGGGCACTTTGGGGGTGATGCGGGTGTGGGCCCTCTACTCGCCAGCCATGAGTTTCGCTGCCGCGCTAGGCACCGGGCTGGTCCTTTGGTTCGGCGGCCGCGAGGTGCTGGCCGGCTCGATGACCTTGGGGAAACTGATCGGGTTCATTTTTTATCTGGCGCTTTTCTACGAACCGATTGGACGCCTCCATGGTTTGAACCAGATGCTGCAAGCAGCGCGGGCCGCCGGCGAACGTGTCTTCGATATCCTGGACACTCCCCTCGAACGGGCGGGGGTGCCACGGCGGCAAGTTTTGGCTGAGACAGTGCGAGGCGAGGTTGTTTATGAGAAGGTAGGTTTTGGTTACGGGCCGGACAAGGTCGTTTTGCGCGACATTTCGCTGCGCGCGCGCCCCGGAGAAATGATCGCTTTGGTTGGACCCACGGGCGCCGGCAAATCCACTCTGGTCAATCTTTTGCCGGCCTTTTACGAACTCACCTCGGGCCAAATCACCATCGACGGGCATGATATCAGCGGGCTGGCGCTTGCATCGTTGCGCGAACAAATCAGCATCGTCAGCCAGGAACCGTTCCTGTTCAACGGCACCGTCCGCGAAAACATTCTCTACGGAAAGCTCAGTGCCGGCGAAGAGGAACTGATCGCCGCGGCGCGAGCGGCCAACTGTCATGAGTTCATCGCCCGGCTGGCGCAAGGCTACGATTCCCATGTCGGCGAACGCGGAGTGAAATTGAGTGTGGGCGAAAAGCAACGAGTCAGCATCGCCCGCGCCCTGCTGAAAAACAGCCCCATCTTGATTCTGGATGAGGCGACTGCCAGTGTGGACACCGCCACGGAAAAATTGATCCAGGAAGCGCTGGAACGGCTGCTGGCCAATCGGACCAGCTTTGTCATCGCCCATCGGCTCAGCACGATCCGGCAGGCCGATCAGATTCTGGTCTTGCGCCACGGCCGGATTATCGAACGCGGCACACACGAGGAGTTGCTCGCCTTCGGCGGTCTATACGCCCGGCTCGCCCGCATCCAAAACACCACCTTCATCGAGGAAAGTTTTGAAAAGCTGACCGCGGAATAACGCTAAATCATCGCGCCCAATGCGCGGTGATTCACCTTGCCGGTGCCGAGCTTCGGAATCTCGCGCACGACCTTCACCTCGCGCGGCACGCACAGGTTGGTCAGTCCTCGCCCTATAATGGCGGCGCGAATCTCGTCCAGCCGCAGCTTGGGTTCATTGGTGACCGCGAGGAGGGCCTCGCCCTTCTCCGCATCCGGACGGGTCAGGACGGCGACCTGGCAGCGCAGGCCATAATGCGGAAAGGCCCCGGCCAGCGCATCTTCCACCGCCGTGAGACTGACCATTTCGCCGCTCACTTTGGCAAAGCGTTTCAAGCGGCCCAGAATATGCACGTAGCCCTCGGCATCCACGCTAACAATGTCCCCGGTGTCATACCAGCCGCCGAGCGCCTTGAAGTTTTCGTTCGCATCGGAATTCAGATAGCCCCGCATGATGTTGGGTCCCCGCACGAAAAGGCGTCCGCCCTCCGCCACGCCTTCGACCGGTTCCAACCTGAATTCCAGGCCGGGCATCAGGCGCCCCGCCGAGCCATGTTTGGCGCCGAGCGGCGTGTTGAGGCTGATGCAAGGGCTGCACTCCGTCGCGCCGTAACCTTCAAAAATGCGCACCCCAAAGCGCTGCGCCCAACAGGCCGCAGTGCTTTCCTGGAGTTTTTCCGCGCCGGCAAACAGGTAGCGCAGGCTGTGGAAATCATACGGATGCGCCTTGCGCGCGTAGCCGTTCAAGAACGTGTTCGTGCTCAACAACACCGTGCAGTTGAGGTGATAGAACACCGTCGGCACCAATCGGTAATGCAGCGGCGACGGATAAAGGAAAATAAACATCCCGCGCACCAAAGGCAGCAACGTGCCCACCGTCAGGCCAAAACTGTGGAAGAGCGGCAGACAATTGAAAATCCGGTCCGTATCCTGCAAATCGGTCACGGCCAGCATTTGCCGGATATTGGCCAGCAAGTTGGCATGAGTGAGCTCCACCCCTTTGGGCACGCCTTCGGAGCCGCTGGTGAACAGCACTACGGCGGTCTGCTCAGGCCGAGAACGTGCCGGCCCGTCTGACGGCGCTGGGTTCCCCTGAACCTCCTGGAACAGACGCGGGGACCGCTTGTTGCCGCAGGTTTCTGCAGGATGCTGCAAAGAAGCGAGGACGAGCCGTTCCCGCCCCGCGGCAAGGGAATAGTCGTCGCGTGACGGCGGAGGGTTCGTGCTGATCCGTCGCTTGGCTTTTTGGCCGAAGGATCCCGGGCGGAACGTCATCTTGAGCAGGGCGGAAAATTTCTGGCAGCCCGTGATCTGTTGGCGAACGTCCTCCAGGTAAATCAACTGCAGCCCCTCTTCCATGAACGGCTCCGCCTTCAGCTTCGCTCTTTCCAGAAACGTTTTGGAGGTGATGATTTGTTTCAGGCCGGCCAGCCGCACACAAGCCAGCATCGTGGCCGTGCCCGTGGAAAAATTCAGCACGGCCGGCACTTTGCCGATCGACCAAAGGCTCAGCAACAGCACGGGGGTGGCATTGACGTTGGGCAGCAGGATGCCGATGCGCTCTTCACTCGTCCGCAACAGGGTCTGCCATTGCCAGGCCAGAACCTGAGCGCCCGCCAGCAAGCGCCGGTAGGAGAGCTTCTGGCTGGTCGCATCTTCCATGGCAACGCGCCGGGGCTGTTGCCGGGCGGTTTCCACAATGGCGGCCAGCAGGTCTTTCGGGCCGAATTCCATTTCCACGGCGAACTGTTGGTCGATCAGCTTTTCCCGGAGCCATTGAGTCGATTCCTGGCGCGCCCGCGCCGTGCTCAGATGTTCCAGCTTGGGCGGCAGCAGCACGCCGCTGAAATGAGCGCTCACACGCGGAAAGCACTTTTTCCATCCCGGATGGGGTGAGAACGGAAGGCGCTGGGCGCCCCGCAAATAACAGGTGATCACTTTGGCCTGGGTCTTGAAAAGAAGAAAGCCGGTGCCGTCGAACAGTTTCATCAGCGTGCCGGTGAGGGAAAGCCGGCCTTCGGCAAACAGCACCAACCGCCCGCCCGCGTGCAAGAACTCGGCCATCCGCTTGACCGCGTAAGGCGAGGCCGTGTCGATGGGAAATGTGTAGCGGTTGACCATGATGCGGCGATGCAACCACGAGGTCTGGGCGGTGGTGCTCGAGGTCACAAAACGCCAGTCCTCCTCCAGGCAAACGCCCAGGAAAAGCCAGTCCACCCACGAAACGTGGTTCGGGATCAGAAGCACCGGACCGTTCGTCCGCAGCACCGATTCGTTGCAGGCGCGGAACCCGAACAAAAGCCGCAATAACAGTCGGAACAGGTGTTTGATGATTTTCATTTACTGGCCGGCCTGGGCGGCGGCGATGCGCTCCGCGTTTTGAGTCACTTCGACCAGGTCGGCGGCGAGTTGGACCGACCGGCCGGCTGGCAGTCGGCCCCAAACCTGTTCCGCAGCCTGGTAATAGTGCGGCAAGATCATTTGCACCAACTTGCGCCCCTTGGCCGTCAGCAATACGCGGTAGGTCCGCCGGTCGGAGGCGCTGTCTGTGCGGACCACCAGTCCGCGTTGTTCCAGACGGTCGATCAGGCCGGTCATGTTCGATCGGTGCATGATCAACTCGCGGCTCAGTTCCATCTGCGACAAGCCCGCCGGATGGTTCCGCAGGAGATTGAGCACGTTGAACTGGCTGGGACTGAGGTGCCAGCGCGCAAAAAAAACGCGGCTCGCATTCCAAAGCGTTTCGGCCGTGCGCAATAATTGCAGCAAAGCCCGATAGCGCGGTCCAGGAGCGGCCGGTTTGGCGTTCATCGGTGGAATGTTTATGACCGGATTGTTGCTATGTCAACAAAGGCCTTCGCCTCGCCTTCAATCACGGCCCATTGCCCACGGTTCATGACGAGCCTCCTATCCCAACATTGGCAGCCCATTGGGGCCATGAACTCAATCGTAGTGGCGTCTCGGCAGCGCCGCAAACTGCCCTTCGGAAAAATGGCGGCACTCTGCCGAGTCGGGCCGCCGAGTTAAGTTGCTTTTCTGTTCCGAACCGTTCAGATTCGCCGGAAATCTTTTGAACGATGCCAAATCTCTGGACGGGAAAAGGAAATCCCTACACGCGTAAAGAAGTAATCGAACGCCTTCGCGCCACGCTCAAGAAAGGCCAGCCCATCATTGCCGCCGGGGCGGGCACGGGCATCAGCGCCAAGTTCATCGAGCGCGGCGGCGCCGATCTGGTCATTATTTATAACTCGGGCCGGTTCCGGATGGCCGGGCACGGTTCGACCGCCGGCCTCATGGCTTACGGTGATGCCAACGCCGTAGCCATGGAGATTGGCGAGCATGAAGTGCTGCCGATTGTCGAAGAAATTCCCGTGATCTGCGGCGTGCATGCCACCGACCCGCGCCGCCGGATGTGGCATTGGCTGCTGCAAGTGAAAGCCATGGGGTTTTCCGGTGTGAACAATTTCCCGACCCATTGCATTGTCGATGGCCAATTCCGCCAAATCCTCGAAGAAACCGGCATGAGCGTGCAGAAGGAATTCGAAATGGTTGCGCTGGCCCGCCGGATGGATTTGTTCAGCATCGTTTATGTGGCCACGCCGGGTGAAGCCAAAGCCATGGCCGAAGCCGGGGCCGATGCCATCATCGCCCACGTGGGCACCACGATTGGCGGCTCCATCGGTGTGAAAGGCGCGGCTATCACCCTGGACGAGGCGGTCCAGCGCGTGCAGACCATCATCGAGGCCGGGCGCAAAGTGCGGAGAGACATTTTCTTTTTGTCTCATGGCGGACCCATTGCCACGCCGGATGACGCCGCTTATATCAACCAACACACCGATGCCGTCGGTTTTGTCGGAGCTTCCAGCTTGGAACGGCTGGCGGTGGAAGCCTCGCTCACTGAACTGACGCAGAAATTCAAAAGGATACCTGTGCGCCGGGAGGCGCTCAAGGCGTCCAACCGCAGGAGCCGGAGCAAAGGCTGAACTGCGCCGCAGGCTGTCGCTGCAAGCTTTGGCTGGCGCGGGCGCGTCCAGCCGATCGAATGAGAGCCAGGGTTGACGGCACGGCGCCTGCGGGTTTAAGTTGGCGCCATGGAATATCTGGTCGAGCCAATGCAGCAGCCGGTTCGCAAAGTGGTGGGCCGGCCGCACACGCCCAGCCAAAGGCTGGTCCAATTGGAGAACATGATTGCCTTTGTTCAAAAATATGCCGCCGGAGCGCTCACCCGAGTCGAGGGAGAATACTTCCCGGTTCGAAAAGCTGTTGGCCGATCTCGCGCGCAACGAAGTTGACTTCGCTGTGGTGGGGGGAGTGGCGGTTATCCTCAACGGTTATCCGCGCATTACCCTCGATGCGGACATTTTGGTCCACGAGTCACCGGACAATATCCGCCGCTTGCTCAACAGCCTGGCAGGTTGGGGTGAAGGCTGGGCCCGGGAGTTGAAGGTGGAGGAATTCGTCCCGCAGGAAGGCTCGATCCGGGTCATGGAGGACTTCGATCTCGACATTTTTACCCGGATGCGCGGCAAGTCGTTGGAGGATTTTCGCCCGCGCCTCCGCCATCTGGAAACCAGCGGTGTGCGCATCCCGTATCTCGCTCCGGAAGACCTCATCGTCCTCAAGCAAGGTTCGTGGCGGGACAAAGATAAACTCGACGTGCTGGCCCTGCAGGAAATCCTCGCCCGCGAACGCGGCGCGCCGTAAATGCGGACACCGCCCGGTTCACTGCGTGACTCCCATATTCTTCAACAAGGCTTTCGCGCAGGCTTCAGCAAAGGCGGAATCATTGATTTCGCAGTTCATCTCTATGACTTCGATGTCCGGGCGCAGGCTGGACTTGAGCGCGTCAAACAGAGCCTTGTCCGCCACGGGATCGTGAAATTTTTGGCCGGGCGCGCTGATGACGCTGATGGCCTGCAAGGGAATCAGTACGGTGACGGGTCCGATGGAGGCATTGAGTTTTTGAGCGATGATTGCACCCAGTTGCGCGCATTCCTCCGGCGTGGTGCGCATCAACGTCACTTGCGGGTTGTGTTGGTAAAAGGTGCGCCCTTTGAATTTGGCCGGCACGGTTTCGGGCGCGAAGAAATTGACCATGTCGAGGCAGCCGGGCGTGACGACGGCCGGAACGCCGAGTTTAGCGGCGGCTTCCAGCCGGTTGGGGCCGGCGTTGAGCACGCCGCCGACCAGCTCGTCCGCCCATTCGGTGGTGGTGATATCGAGCACACCGCTGACCAAGCCGGCTTCGATCAATGATTCCATGGTTCGCCCGCCGGTGCCGGTGGCGTGAAAGACCAGCACTTCATAACCGGCGGCTTCCAATATTTGGCGAGCGTGATCCACGCAAGCGGTCGTGTTGCCAAATTGGCTGGCGACAATGATCGGCTTGTCTTCCGTTTGTTGTCCACGCTTCAGCGTGTCAGCGCCGGCCGTCGGCGGAACGGCCACCTCGACCATGCCGCAAATTGCGCCGGCGGCGCGCGTCAGGATTTGTCGGGAAATGCGGTTCAGGCCGGCGACATCGACAATGCTGGGAAACATCACAATGTCCTTTACGCCGACATAGTGAGCCACGTTGCCGCTGGCCAGGGTGGAGACCATCAGCTTGGGAAATCCGATCGGCAACGCGCGCATGGCGGCTGAGGCGATGGCGGTCCCGCCGCCGCCGCCCAACGAAATCACACCGTTGATTTTTTTCTCGTGCGCCAATTGGGTCAGGACAATGGGAGCGCCTTGCGACATCACCCGCACGGCTTCGCCCCGGTCACGGCGGGAGGCGAGCGCGGAGAATTCCATCCCCGCTGCCTTCACGACCTCTTGTCGCGTGACGTCCGGCTTGAGTTTGGGTTCGCCCAACGTCCCCACATCAATGACCAAGACGCCGTGTCCGCGCTGGCGAATCTGTTGTGCGACAAACGCATGCTCTTCGCCTTTGGTGTCCATGGTGCCCAGAACTGCAATCGTAGCCATAATTGGATTTGCTTGCGGCAGTTCTAGCACAGCTCATGGGAAATGTATGTAAAAATGCAGCCAGATTTGGCTGCCGCTCCGCAGTAGTACCAAGGTTTAAACCTGGAAAAAGCAGTTGGAACCGCGGAATACGCGGAACACGCGAAAGCAGAAAGGGTTGGAAAAGAGGACCAATTCACCCAGCGGGTGAACGACTTGGTTAGCTTAACTCCTTTCCCTTTTGCGTATTTGGCGTATTTCGCGGTTTGAATTGCCGCATTCAGGTTAAATGAAGAGAAACTGAACGGTGTTACCAGAACCAACGACTCCACGCGAATTCGGGTTTCTTTCGGATTTCGACCTTCGGGCTTCGGACTTTGGTACAATCCTGAATGACCCGCCCTTTGTTAATTCTGCGCTGCCTATTTGCTCCGGTTTTTCTGGAAATAGGAGACGCATTGGGGACAATAAGCAGAGTGTGGACTTCTGTCATGGGCAGCCTCTGCGGAGGTGGCGAGCAGGCATTGCTTTGCGATTAGTAAAAAACTTGTTGTCAAGTCGTTGGCATTTCCCTATCTTTCCGGGCAAATGCACCGTTTTTGGTGTGCGAGGTAAACTGGTTTTACCTCCAGTAACGCGTAAAAACGAACAAAACACATATCGCAGGAGGAACATAGAATGAAGTTTAATAAATGGACGTTGGCTCTCGCCGCCGCTGGCGTAGTGAGCCTCGGATCAGTAGCGCAAGCCGAAGAGCAGCACCAAGTGCTGACCGCTCTATCGCAGACCACCTTAAGTGGTTATGTCGATACTTCGGCTATTTGGAAGGTCGGCACGGGTAATGCCGCCTTGCCTGGCCGGGCTTATGATGGCGCCGACAAAGTTGACGGCTTCAATCTGAACGTCGTCAAACTGGCCCTCAGCAAACCGCTCGATGAAGGAGAATGGGCGGCCGGCTACAACTTTAGCTTGTTGTTTGGGCCGGATGCTAGCACCTACCAGACTTTTGGTGGGATTGGTAAATCTTCGGCTGCCACAGTTGTGGGCACGACTGATTTCTCAATTCAGAACGCCAACATTGACCTCCGTGCTCCAGTGGGCAACGGTCTCGACATCAAGGTCGGCGTTTTTGAATCCCCTCTCGGCTACGAACCCTTCGATGCCGCGAGCAATCCAAATTATAGCCGGTCCTACGGTTATGTTTTGGAGCCGAAGCAGCACACGGGTGTTCTGCTCAGTTATCACCTGACGGATTGGGCGAGCGTCTATGGTGGCGTTGCCAATACATACGCTGGCAACATCAATAGTCGCGCAACGGCTTTAGCAAACGGATCCGTTCCTGTCGAATCAGAAAAGACTTACATTGGCGGCCTGACATTGACCGCTCCCGAAAGCTTTGGATTCCTGAAAGGAACAGTTCTTTATGGTGGAGTCGTTGATGGTTTGCCGGGTACCGGTGCAGGGGTTACAACAAAAGACACCACAAGCACATATGTGGGTGCAACGATTCCGACGCCGTTGGAAGGTTTGTCACTCGGAGCGGCTTGGGATTACCGGTTCAACGGTGCCAATGCAACTACACCCGGCAGCAACTGGGCGCAGGCCATTGCAGGTTATGTCACTTACCAGGCTACAGAAAAGTTGAAACTCAACAACCGCGTTGACTACTTCTCCGGTTCCGACGGCTCATTAGCCGGTCTGGCCGGCGTAGCTCCGAATGTGCAAGACAAGTTGCTCAGTGAGACGTTCACTGTTGACTATTCACTCTGGGCCAATGTGATTACCCGTGCGGAGTTCCGTTGGGACCGCAACTTGGCCAGCGACAAGACCTATGGCGGTTTGGCGGGTGTGGCCGATGGTGACAGGAACGCCTTCACGGTGGCTGCCAACATCATCTACAAATTCTAATCTCAGTTAGAATTCTTAAAACCCCTTCCGAGAAAATCGGAAGGGGTTTTTTATTGCTGAGGATGGATTCCAGTGGGAATCCCGGAATGACTTGCTCAAGCAACGCACTTGCGCCGCCTTGGATTCTTCGTCGTTGCTTTCACTTATTGGCTTCATGCCAACGCCACTTCCAGCGCCTCGCCCTCACGCACCAGCGTTTCGGCCTCGAGCTTGATTTCCACCCGGCCCTCTTTCAAGGCCAGTTTCGCCGACACCTGTTTGCCCGCGATGGTAACGACCGCTTTCGCCGGTTTCAGACTCCCCGCCAGCGCCAAGTCCAGCGTCTTCACACGCAACTCGCCCCATTTCATCTGAACTTCCGACCTCTGGCCTCCGACCTCTGACCTCTGGTTGAACGTTCCCCAGCCTTCCGGTCCGCAAAAGAAACATCGGCAGTTCTCCACCGAATGCCGCGGCGTGAACCGAAGCGCCTTCTTCGGCCCGTCGTACTCGTAACCCGAAAGCGCCAGCAGCAATGACCATGAGGACATGGCGCGGGCATAATGGCCGCCGCACTCGATTTCGTTCCAGGGATTGCGCGGGATCGGCGCGCGCGGCAGACCGTCATACCGGTCACGCGCTGCTTTGACGATGGCGAGACCCTCTTCCACGAGGCCCTCGTAAATCAGGTGCGCGGCGACCTGGTATTCGATCCCGGTCCAGACTTCGTCCGAGTAAAGCATGACGTGGCCGGGGCGGCCCCCTTTGGGCCAGGTGCAGATGATGAGGCCCTTGTCCTTGGCGCCGGCAAACGCGCGCGGGCTGTGTTGCCAGCCGGTCAGGTCGCTCTTGAAGTTGTGCTTGAAGACGGCGCGCAAGGCGGATTGCACCTTGTCCTTCGGCAGGAGGTAGCCGAGGCCGAGTTGGTGGGCCCACCATTGGCCAATGAGTTGGTCGCTCATGCAGCCGGGGCCGACTTCGCCCGGGCGAGTCAGGTAATCAGGCAGGTGCTGCTGGAAGTACTCGCCGTTCCAGCACAAGTCGATCAACTTCTGCTGCCCTTTCTCGAAAACGCCGTGAAAGCGATCCGCCGCCGCGGTGTCGCCCAGGCGGCGCGCCCATTCTTCGCCGGCCCGCAGCGCGGCCAGGTAATAGCCGCTGATGAACGTCGTGACGCCGTGCAGCGCTTCGTCGTAGGTGTTCCATTGATCGTCTTCAAGATAACCGGCCGCCTGGCCGCCGTGGGACTTGGCGTCACGAGCGATGAGGTAATCGACGGCGCGCTGGATGTGCGGCCAATACTCTCTGAAGAACGAGTCATCCGGCGAGTTCAGCGCTTCGCGGTAGGCTTTGAGAATACAGCTCGCGTGGCCATCGGCGAACGGTTGCTCGCCCGTCGGGCGCGGCGGCGAAGGCACGTCGGAGCGGTTGTTGACGCCGCCGTCGGCACGCTGCTGGTGCTTAAAGTCAATGCGGCGCATTTCCTTTTCCAGGTCCGGGAACAAGCGCGAGAGTGTCTGCTCATAGCCCCAGACGTGCGTGCAGGTCGGCTGGCAGCAGCCGTTCGATCCTTCCCAGCCGTAAATATCGCCATTCGCGATGCGGAAGACGACGCCGATGTGCCGGAGGATGCTCGCCTGCGACGTGCAGCAGTCGAGCAGCCAGTACGGCAGTGTGCTGTCATAAAAAGTCTTGCGGAACAACTCGGTCTTCTTGCGCAGCGTCGCGAAGTCAGCGGCGGCCTCGAGCACGACGGCGCGCGCGTCCGGCCATTGCGTCGCATAGTGGCAGCCCATCCAGGCGCCGGAGCCATTGTACTTGTTGGGATAATGCCAGCCGAGCAGGAAAGGCACTTCGACGGTCCCGCCGGCAGTAACCGTGACGGTCGAAGCCACCGCGCCGTTGACGGTGCGGCCATCGGGCGTGGGAACAGTCGGCTGGATTTCCGCCAACGGCGTAAAGCGTCCCTGCGTCGCGAAGGTTTTCCAGGCCGCGCTCCAATCGTCAAAGGCGCTGAGCGCGGTCGGATTCTGTCCCAAGGTGGCCAGGGCGAGCGTGCCAAAGCCCGGCGCCGTGGAAGGCGTGCCGCCGCTTGCGACATAACTGGCTCCAACCAGTTCGCAAAGGACCGCGTAAGCACGCTGGCGGGCCTTGGTGAGTTCGGCTTGGCCGACATCGAGAACCGGTCCGGCGGCCAGGACAACCTGCCCCTGGCCAAAGGGCCGGCTCAGCAGGCGCAAGCTGTTGCGGGCCGTTGTTTGTTTCGCCTCGGCGCGCAGCTCCAAATCTTCAAACTCCAGCGCGTTCGGATCAGCCGGGCTCTTGCCAGCCGATGGACGGAGGCCGCTGAACCACGCCGGCAACAGCTCCTCCAGCAGCGCCAGAAGAGCGCGATTGCCCGGCTGGTCAGAAAACTCGATGTGGTCTGCATTGACGTGGCCCCAGCCGCCGGTTTGGTCATCGACAATTTCGAGGCGCGCCGCCTGGCCTTGGAATTCGCGCACGTCCCAGGAGGCCGGGAGCAGGCGCTCATTATCCCGGCCTGAGGTGGCGCGCACGGTCTGGCCACCGACCATCAGGCGGATTTGTGTTGTCGCATAATGGCCGCCACCGATCAGGAAACGAATGAACTGGCGCTCGATCGTGAACGGCTTGCTGATCAAGTGGCCGGTGGTGTCGTCTCCTTCCAGATAGGTGTTCACCAAGCCCTGGCCGAGGAAGCCGGAGACGCGCTGTTGGTTGGGCAGGGTGCCGTCGGCGGGCTTTTCGCCAAACGCTTTGCCCTCGATTTTCCAATCGCCGTAGCTGCGCTCGAAGTCTGCGAAAAGAATGTCCGGGCGCTGACTGGATTGATCCAACGGCTTGCCCCCGCTCGCCTGGGCATAGGCGCGCACGAGCGGCATGGCCTGGCCGGAGAACAGGAGCGTGGCGCCGGCCTGGACCGCGTCCCGCACCGAGCGCAGGATCGGCTCCGCCAGATCAGCGGGCGCTTCTTCCAGCCATATCACCGTGCGGGCTGGGTCCTTCAATCTGTCCGGCGCCGACAAAGGCTGCTCCAGGATTTCTACCGCCAGGTTTTTGGGCCGGTCGGGTGGCGGCGCGTTCAGGCCACGCAGGTTGGCCAGCGTGTAAATGGCAACGGCTTTGTCCAAGCCCGGTTCCTGGCCCGCCGGGGCGCGCAGGAACAGTCCGCTGGCGCGGCCATCCTGAAAAGGTTCGTTGACGTTGCCGCCGAAGTTTGGGTGCGCCACTCCCTCGATTTTGCCGGCGGCATCAAAACCGACCGGGTTCGTCATCATGGCCGCGAGAGAGACGGTTTGCGGCTGTGCGCTCGGGTTGTGGATGCGAAAGATGAAAACCGCCAGCGGCATTGAGGAGAGTTTGGTGTCGAGCGGGGCGAAAGGACTGAACGCCGTCAACTCCAACTGAACCGGGAGGTCGGTGTCGCGGAAGCGGAGGAGGGCGCATGGATACTCGCCGGTCATCTCGATTTGCTGCACGCGCGGCCAGCCGGGACCACCGGCGGTCTGGAGCAGCTTGGCGGCACTGCCGGCTTTGACCGCGAAGTAAAGCGGCACGTGGCCGTCACGGAGCGTGTTGAAGAGTTGCCAGGTGGTGAGTTGGCCGTCGGCTCCAATCTCGATGTTGCCGGTGCCAATGCCGCCGAGGTGCATCCGGGCATCGGTGTGCGTGTCGGAGCGGTAAAGGCGCGGCTGGGCGGGTGCAAGGAGATCGCGTTTCCAGCGCTCGAGTTCGTCGGCGGGGAGGTCGAAGGCCGCCCAGGCGGGGTCAGTGAACAAGGTGGCGGCCGTGCCGGCGCCGACCAGTCCGATGAATTTACGTCGAGTCAGGCCGTCGGTTTGCGGCCCGCAGATTCCTGAACAGTTGCAATTGCGCATATTGAGAGTTTGAGGATATCTAGCAGGCGAGCCGTTACTTTCCAAGCGCAGAACTCCTGACCTCCTTGCGTTGCAGCGAGGCTTAGAGTTCTTGATCCTTCGCTTTGCCATCGGTGCCAGAAGGTAACGGGAGTGATCCTGCTGAGCGCAATGCTTGACGAAACTTGGATGCATATGCATTAAAGTTTCGTAAAGGCCGCAGTGCGATGTTGGGGCAGTTTGGCAGGAACGAGCAGCAAACTGGCTTGGCCACGTTGTGCCAAGCAATGGCCAAGCCAAGAAAAGGTGCGTCTTTGCCAAAATAGGAAAAGCCAACCAAGCCTGTTGACCCTACACACGTTTCCAGCAACAACGGAAAGCCAAAACTATGAAACGAACTTTCTCCTTCTTAATCACACTCTTGACACTGTGCTGGGGCCGCGAGGCCGTTCTCACCGCGGCAGAGACCCCTTTTAACGGTCTCGATTTGAGTCTCGGGAATCTTTACCGCGTCTCGAAAGCCCAATCCCGCTCGATCAGCCCGGAGAACTTTACGGGCGAAAAAGGCAAAGGCGGCATGGCCAAAGAGGGCACGGGCGCCGGCGCGGCCCGGGACCTGGGCCAAGGGTGGAAGATTTCCCCCTCGGTCCATATCAAAGGCAAATCCACCTTCACGCTGGCGGAGATCGCAGGGCCGGGAGCCATTCAAAGCATTTGGATGACGCCGACTGGCATTTGGCGCTGGTCGATCCTTCGCGTTTATTGGGACGACGAAACAGAGCCGTCGGTGGAATGTCCGGTGGGCGACTTTTTCGCCTGCGGTTGGGGCAAGTATGCGCACGTCAATTCCCTGCCCGTCTGTGTGAATCCGGGGAGCGCATTCAATTGCTACTGGCAAATGCCCTTCCGCAAAAAGGCCAGGATCACGCTGGAGAACATTGACGACAACCAGATGACGCTTTATTACCAGATCAACTACACGCTGACGGACCCGCCGGATGACGCAGCCTATTTTCATGCGCAATTCCGGCGGGTCGATCCCCTGCCTTTCAAAAGCGTTTATACGATTCTCGACGGCGTCGAGGGCTGGGGTCAATACGTCGGCACTTACATGGCTTGGGAGGTGCATAGCACCGGCTGGTGGGGGGAAGGCGAGATCAAGTTCTTCATCGATGGCGACACCGATTTCCCGACGATATGCGGCACGGGCACCGAGGATTATTTCTGCGGATCTTACAACTTTGACCGGGAGGGCAAATATACGGAGTTTGCCACGCCTTACACCGGTTTGCCGCAAGTGGTCCGCCCGGATGGAACGTACCAATCGCAGCAGCGCTTCGGGCTGTACCGCTGGCACATCCCGGACCCGGTCCGGTTTGAGAAGGATTTAAAAGTCACCATCCAGGCGCTGGGCTGGCAGTCCGGCGGACGGTACTTGCCACTGCAAGATGACATCGCCTCGGTGGCCTTCTGGTATCAAAAGGAACCACACAAGAAATTTCCAAAGTTGCCGGGCAAGGACGAATTGGAGTTGCATTGATTAAACTCCCCTCTGGAAACAGCGGGTTCCCAGCTCAGCCGAACCGCCTTGCGTCCATCGCGCCTCCGCAGTTGAATTCGCAGCGGGAGAATTTGCGCGCTGCAAAGGTTTTCGCGGATACAAGCGCGGATGACCTACGGGGTGTTATCCGAGTTTAACCGCCAGCGATTTGCTCAATATTTCACGGCCGCCCTGCCCGATCCTAATCCAAGAAAATCGGCTGTTTCACGGGCTTTGCTCAGCATCATGCCGGTTTCGCTGGCGATGGCGATGAACTGGTAACCTTCTGCGATTCGCCGTTGGGCGGCGGCGGCGTCCAGGACGTGAATGCCGGAAGCCAGGCCATGCTTTCGTCCCACTGCAAAAACGTGTTTCAGCGCATCGCAGTATTCCTGGTCATCGCTGTCGAACGCCGGCTTCTTGCCCATCGAATGGTGCAAATCGTTGGGGCCGATAAAGAAAGCGTCAATGCCCGACACACTTAAAATAGCATCGGCGGCTTCGACCGCTTTGACATGCTCGATCATGATGACGACCAGAATTTCGTCATTGGCCCGTTGGTAATAAGTTGCCGCGTCGGTGTGAAAGCTGGCGGCGTGCAATTGTCCGCCGATGGTGCGCTGGCCGCGCGGCGCGTAACGGGCGGCTGCCACAGCCGCCTCCGCTTCGGCCCGAGAATTGACCATCGGCACGACGATGCCCCAAGCGCCGGTGTCGAGCACGCGTTTGATGTTCTCCCCGGTGTTCCAGGGGACGCGAGCCAGGGGAACGGCGCCCCCGGCCTCAATGACGGCAAAACTGATGGCAGCCGTTTCGAGGTTGACGGGCGCGTGCTCCAATTCCACGGTCAGCCAGTCAAATCCGGCCTGGGCCATCAGCCGGGCCGCTATCGGATCGGGCAAAGTCAACCAAGTGCCCACACTCGGCTCCCCTCGTTTTAGTTTCGCTCTGACGTGATTGGTCTTCATAATCTGAGGGGTCAGTCCTCACTATTGATTCTGCTGAACAACCCTAACTGATCAAAAAGTAACACTTGAAAACACCACCAAAAGAGTCCACCTGCATTGAAAAAGTCGCCTATAAGTCATTTGTGAAAGAAATTTCTTCAGCCTTTGTTGTCCCTCTTTACGTGATTTCCGAAAATGGGGGGTTGTTCAGCAGAATCACTATTGACACTAACTTGTCAATAGCTGGGACTGACCCCGCGTGCGAAGAGCGGGTAAGTCGAACACCTCCGGGTTGACCACGCATTGTGGCCGGCGACTGTTCATCAAATCGACGATGGCTTGCGCGGACGCCAAGCTGACGCGTTCGCCTGTCTCGCGCCCAAACGAGGCTTGGTGCGGCGACAAGAGCAGGTTGGGGGTGTTGCGGAAGGGATGATCGGCAGGCAACGGCTCGGTCGCAAACACATCGAGCGCCGCGCCGGCAATCCAGCCTTCCCGGAGGGCGCGCGCCAAAGCTGGTTCATCAACCAACGGGCCGCGGGCCGTATTGACCAAGCAGGCGCTGGGCTTCATGGACCGCAATTGCGCCTCGCCAATGAGGCCGCGACTCCCCGGAGTGAGGGCAGCATTCAAAGTGACAAAGTCGCTCTCCGCCAGCAGTTGGTCCAAGGAGACAAAACGGATGGCTTCAGTCCCAGGCGGTGGGGCGATGTCGCAGCCGAGCACCCGCATGTTGAATCCCGAAGCCCGCCGGGCCACGGCCTGGCCAATCCGGCCGCAACCGATGATCCCAAGCGTTTTGCCGGCGATATCGTGGCCCCAGCCAACGGTCCACTTGCCATGATGCATCGACAGATGGGCCTCATGCACGCGCCGGGCGACCGCCAGGAGCAGCGCGAAGGTGTAATCGGCCACGGCGTCGTTGAGCAAACCCGGCGTGTACGCGACAACAATTCCGCATTTTGTGGCGGCGGCCACATCTATCGAATCATAGCCGACGCCCCATCTGGAAATGATTTTCAAGCCGGCCAGGGAAGGCGCCTGCAAGACGGACGCCGGGTATTCATCGGCGCTGGCCAAAACGGCATCCATACCTGCCAGTAATTTCTGGATTTGCTCCGCTTTGAAGGGGCCAAACGCATCCGGGATAGTGATCTGGCAGCCCGCTTCCCGCATCAAGGCCAAAGCGGGCTGGCCGACTTCGTGGGAGACCCGGGCCGTTATGAATACTTTCCAGGACGACATGCGGAGGAGTGTAATGAGTTGGAGGCCTGGTGCAAGCGTTGTCTGACAGGGTTGTCTGAGAGCGCTGTTTCGATGGCCAGACATGGCCCGGCCTATGCTAAATATAAGGGGTTTGACTTGGTTTTAGAGCAAACGTAGATTGCGATGCCATGTTCGCTACTGAAATAAAACCGGAGGTTGTTCCAGTGAGGGCTCTGCCCTCTGCAAAGCCAAGCCCTGCTTGGAGGCAGATCATCGAGCCGGTCAAGCCATTCCTGGAGAAAGTCGCCAACCGGTTAGCTGAACAAGTCGAAGGTTTTGAACCCGAAATCGCCGCCTACGCCCAATATGCCCTGACCAATCAAGGCAAACAGATGCGCCCGGCTTTGGTGGCGCTGAGCGGAGGCGCCTCCGGCAAAGTCACTGATTCTCTGGTCACCGTGGCGGTCATTATCGAAATGGTGCATTTGGCAACGCTGGTTCACGATGATGTGGTGGACGAGGCGGAGATGCGCCGGCGCCGCCCGACTCTTGCCGCCAAGTGGGGCAATCAGATTTCCGTTTTGCTAGGCGATTGCCTGTTTGCGAACGCCGTGAAACTTGCAGCCAGTTTCCCGACTCCGGAAGTCTGCCGCGCGGTAGCCTCTGCCACTAACACAGTCTGCTCCGGTGAAATCCTGCAAACGCAGCACCGCCGCCAGTTTGGGTTTACTCGCGCCCAATACTTCAAGGTCGTCCAGATGAAAACGGCCGAGTTGTTCGCGCTTTCGTGCGACCTCGGGGCTGGGTTGAGCAACGCCACTGGCACGGGCCGGAACGCGCTGCGCAACTACGGTCTGGCGCTCGGCACCGCTTACCAGGTGTATGATGATTGCCTCGATTTGTTCGGCAGCGAAGCGCTGGTCGGCAAATCTCTTGGCACGGACCTGGCCAGCGGCAAGTTGACGCTCCCCATCCTGGCAGTTTTGGCACGCGGAACGCGAGCGGATCAAGCCAAGCTCAAAGAATTGATTGGGCACTGGGAGCCGGATTATTTCCCGCTCGTCCTGGAATTGCTGGAGCGCTATGAAGCTCTCACGGAATGTTCGGGCATCATTTACGAGTACCTGGAGGCCGCCCGGCAATCGCTGGCGATTTTGCCCGACTCCGACAGTGGCCGCGCTTTGGTGGCGTTGACCGAATTCCTAGCGCAACAAACCGAACTCTTAGGTGTTTCCAATTGAACGATTTGGCAGTGACAACTACCCTTGAAGCACCATCCGTCAAGCGGATTGAAAGCCCGCCTGCCCCGGCGCCGGTGGACGATCGGGTGCTGGTGAAGCGCGCCCAAAAAGGGGATCTGTCCGCTTACGACCACTTGGTGCAGCGGTACCAGGAGCGCATTTACGCCACCATTTACCACATGACATCCAATCATGAGGACGCGAATGATCTGGCTCAGGATGCCTTTATCAAGGCTTACCGCGCGCTGAAATCTTTCAAAGGCGATTCCAGCTTTTTCACCTGGGTTTACCGGATCGCCGTCAACAAAACGATCAACTTTCTGAAACAGCGAAAGAATCGCATCCACATGAGCCTGAACGACATCGACTTTAACGCCGAACACGATCCGGACTTGGTGGCATTGGTTTCCGAGAAGAACCCTCGCCGCGATTTGAATCTGGCGGAGTTGCAGGAAAAATTGAACGCCGCCCTGCAAAAGCTGTCGGACGTACATCGATTAGTTGTGACTCTGCATGATGTCCAGGGGCTGTCGCATGATGAGATCAGCAAGATCATGGACTGCAACACGGGCACGGTGCGTTCACGCCTGTTTTATGCTCGACAACAGTTGCAGGCTTATTTATCTGATTACCTGAAATAGCCATGACTCCGTCCCCCGATCAGTTTAAACCGTTGCTCAGGCTGCTGGCCTGCAAGCGGCACGAGCAGCCGCCCCCGGGTTACTTTGATTCGTTCTCCAGAAAGGTGATGGCGCGTCTCGAAGCCGATGACCTGTCAGAACACTCTACCTGGTGGGAATGGATTGTGGACCGGTTCGACGCCAAGCCTGTTCTGGCTTGCGCTTACGGCATCGCCATTTCGGGATTGCTCCTGACCGGTTTCAGGCTTTCCCAGATTTTTGAGAATGAACTTGCAGCCGCACAGGTGATGAGCGGGCCCGTCTTGGCGGCCACGCCAGACCCTAATACGGTGCTGCCGGGCGAGTTCCTACAGACCCATTTCGCGCATCCGGCTGGGCTGGTTTCCATGTCCAGCATCAATCCCGTCCTCCACTCCGAGACCCCGGCCTTCCACCTGATGGGCGGCGGGTTCAAAGCGCGACCCGTTCGGTTCAGCACGACGGGTTTCTGAGGCGCGTTATTCCGACCGCCTAAAAACAAACACCTGGCCGCCCTCGACCAGCAAAGTCAACTCGTCGTCTTCTATCCTGCCCGTGACGGCGTATTGTTTGCCTTTCGCATCGGGAATGCTGAGTTCATACCTGTCGCTCAGACGCTTCCAGGTTCCCTCGCCTGTTAATTGCGGATAAGGCGATTGGGGAGCTGCCGCCGGAGCTGGCGGTGGCGTGGCCGGACTCGGGGCGGTGGGGCGCATGCCGTATCGGCCCTGGTATGGGTCCACCGGCGGTGGCGGTCCACCCCCACCAAAGCCGCCGCCACCGCTGCCAAAGCCCGCCGGAGCTGGCGAAGGAGCTGCGGCCTGAGCCGCCGCCGGATCCAACTTGAAAACAATCTTGTTATCCAGTGTGGCTGACATACTGGCACCCTGCAAAACCGCAGCCACCTTCCTCAAGATGATAAGCTCGGCCGCGGACATGTCCGGATTCTTCTTCTTCGTCTGCGTGATCACCTCGTCCACGTCCAGCAGCCAACGGCCCAGGATTTTTTCATCGCTATATTTTTGGGATTTGCCGGTCTGCAAGTAATGGGCCAAATCCTTCAAGTCCACCGCCCTCAATTCGTCGATGATACTCTGATTGTTCAGGACCGCCTGCACGCGCGGATGCTGGATAATGGTGGTGATGCTGGCCTTGGTGCTGCTGAAAATCAGATCGTTAAACTCTTTGTCATTGGCGATTTCCTGAAATTCGCTTCGTTCCCCCATGGACAGGAACGGCGGATAGTTGGACAGGCGGCTTTGCAGGATCGGATTGTGATAAATCAGCCCCAGAATGTCTGATGCCTCGTAGTAAAAAGGCGAGGTCGGGTCCAGGGCGGCCACGCTCTTGTCGAGGCCCGTCTTCTGAAGGTCTTCACGCGCCTGATTAAAGTAGCGGACCGCAGCCGGATTGCTTTCCTCGGCCGCGATCTGCAAGGTCAAGTAGCCTCCCACATAAATGATCCAGGCCAGCAAAAACAGGTAAACGGCGCCGGCCAGCAGCCCCACGCATACGCCCAACCGCTGGTTCACCCGTTCCCAGCGCAATCGGGTCACATCATCGCTTTGGTATTTGTAATAGAGCGCCAGTTTCTGATGCGCAAAAAATGAGAGTCCAATAAACACCGCCGACAAAACCAGAAAAACCACCACGGGCGGCAAGAGCCAGACCCAGATCGGGTTCTTCAAACCCACCAACGGAATCAACGGTTTCACCATCGGACCGAGCGGGCGCGCCAGAAGAATCGCCACAAACAACCCGATCAGCGACACGGCCATTCGCGTGGCGCCTTTATAGAAGCCCGCCACCGCAAACAAGCCAAACAACGACACAGCCAATATCCAAATGAGCATGGCCAGAACATAGCGCCCGCCCGCCGGAAAAGCACGCAGAAAAAGTCGGGTTGCCTTTTGCGGTGAATTCCCTTATTTGCATGCGAGTCCTGAACAACATTATCTATGGAACGACAACTTGATCGGAGTCCAGCGCCGCAGCCGGAACGGCGAGGATTCCTCAAAAAAATCAGCGCGCTGCTCATGGGTGGGGTGACCGCCCTGGTTCCCACGGCCGCCGGCCTGGCGGTTTTCTTTGACCCGTTGCGCCGCAAATCGCAGGCCGGCGCCAGCATCCGTGTCACTTCCCTGGGATCGCTCCCCAATGACGGCACGCCGCGCAAATTCTCCATCCGCGCCGACCGCTCGGACGCCTGGAACAAGTATCCCCATGCGCCGGTGGGCGCCGTGTATCTGCGCCGAACCGGCGAGAAGACGGTTGAGGCGCTCAATGTGGTCTGCCCGCACGCCGGCTGCTTTGTCGATTACAGAGCCGCCGACCGCTCCTTCTTCTGCCCGTGCCACAACAGCAGCTTCAACGTCGATGGCACGATTGCCGATCTCAAAAGCCCCAGCCCGCGGGCTTTGGACTCTTTGGAAGTCGAAATCCGCCATCAAACCGAAGTCTGGGTCAAGTTTCAGAATTTCCGCATCGGCCGGGCCGAGAAACTTCCTTTGGCATGAAAAAGCTGCTCGACTGGCTCGACCACCGCACCGGTTGCAGAAAACTCGCCCACGAGGCTCTTTATGAGAATGTCCCGGGCGGTTCGCGCTGGCGTTACGTTTGGGGCAGCACCCTAACGTTTGCCCTGGCCGTCCAATTCATCACCGGCATTTTTCTCTGGATGGCTTACAGCCCCAGCTCTCAAACCGCCTGGGAGAGCGTTTATTACATCCAATACGAAATGATGGGCGGCTGGCTGTTGCGCGGCCTGCATCATTTTACCGCCCACGCCATGACGGTGCTGCTGGCGCTGCACCTCATGCAAGTCGTCGTTGACGGCGCATACAAGGCTCCACGCGAGATCAATTTCTGGATCGGACTCGCTCTGCTCCTGCTGGTCCTGGCGCTCTCGCTCACGGGCTACCTGCTGCCCTGGGACCAAAAAGGGTTCTGGGCAACCAACGTCACCACCAATATCGTCGGCATCACTCCTGTGATCGGTCCTTTTCTGCGGAAATTGATCAATGGCGGGGCGGAATGCGGACATCACACTCTGACCCGGTTCTTCGCCTTCCACGCGGGCGTTTTCCCGGCGTTGATTATTGCGCTGTTGGCCGGGCACATCTATCTGTTCCGGCGTCATGGCCTCACACCTCGGCGGCCGTTGCGCAAGCCAGATGCAGCCTTTTGGCCCGACCAGGTCCTCAAGGACGCCGTGGCCTGCCTGGCCGTGCTGGCCACGGTTCTCTTTTTCATCATCCGGCCGCGCCTGTTCGATCCCGGCGCTCCCATGGGAGCAGATTTCGGAGCCCCGGCAGACCCGTCTGAAGCCTATTCGGCGGCCCGGCCGGAGTGGTACTTTTTGTTCCTGTTCCAATTCCTGAAATATTTTCCGGGCGAATCGGAGATTTGGGGAGCGATGATCATTCCCGGCCTGATCATGACCCTGGTCTTTCTCATGCCCATCCTGGGCCGATGGCAGTTGGGACACCGGTTCAATGTCGGAATGCTCTTCTCACTTTTCAGCGGCATTCTCCTGCTGACTTACCTGGCCGTGGCCCAGGACCACGACGATCCGAATTACCAGGCGGCCGTCCGGGAAGCCCGCCAGAACGCCCGGCGCATCACGGCTTTGGCCCAGGCTCCCGCCGGCATCCCGAGCAGCGGCGCGCTCACCTTGCTCTATAACGATCCTCTCACCCAAGGCCCGCGGCTCTTTGCCAGACATTGCTCCAGTTGCCATCGGTACGAGGGCCATGACGGCCTGGGCGCCCATCCGAAGGACGCGCCCACCGCTTCCGATCTAAAAGGTTTTGGCAGCCGTGACTGGCTGGCCGGTTTTCTTGACCCGGACCGGAATGGCACCCTTCATTATTTCGGTGGCACAAAGTTTAAAGAGGGGAAAATGGCTAAATTTGTCAAAAAAGACGTCGCCGATTTTTCTCCCGCACAAAAGCAGCACTTGAACAAGATCATTGCCACCCTCTCCGCCGAAGCGCAGCTCAAGTCACAGCGTGCGCGCGATCAACGCGACGCGGCGCTCATTGCCGAAGGAAAAACCTCGATCACGCGCGAAGAGATGCGCTGCACCGAATGCCATCAATTCCAGAAGAAGGACGAAGACGCCACTGCTCCCGATTTGACCGGCTACGCCTCCCGCGAGTGGCTCATCGCCATGATCAGCAACCCGGCGCACGAACGGTTTTACGGCAAACGCAACGATCGCATGCCGGCTTTCGGCCAGGATGAAATCCTCGATCCCCAGGCCATCGGTCTGATCGCCGACTGGCTGCGAGGCGAATGGCACGAGGCGGGGCCGCCGCGGCCCTAGCGCTGCGGCGGCCAATCCGTCGAAGCCTTGCTCTCATGCGCCCTGCGGTTAATCCTCGGGCAGGCCTTGCTGCACGATTTCACGTAACCGCGCAATCCGCCGGTTGATGTGGTCGGACATGGCTTCCAAGCAATTCGCCCTTGGTGAACAGGGCAACGACTGAATGCCCCATCGCCTCGATCTTCTCGCGTCCACCCTCCTGGCGATCTACGAGTACCGCCACAAAGGCGACCATTCCGCCTTCCTTTTCAACCGCGTTGATGGCGGCTATGGTTGACTCGCCGCGGGTGACGATGTCGTCAAGGACCACGACCTTATCACCCTTCTTAAAATTCCCTTCGATCAATTTCGTTTGGCCGTGGGCCTTGGGTGACTTGCGCACCGAGAATACCTGTAACAGAGGTGCGTCTTTCACCCCGTGCGAATACATGCCAACGGCCAGCGCGATGGGGTCGGCCCCCATGGTCAGCCCGCCCACCGCATCTACCGTCACGTTTCGCGCGGCCTGTTCTTCACGGATGAGCGAGTGCATTAACCGCCCGGCCAACCAAGCGCCTTGGGGGTCAAGCGTCGTCAGCTTGAAGTCAACATAGTAGTTGCTCTTGACACCTGAGGAAAGCGTGAAATCGCCTCGAAAGACGGATTTCCTTTGGAGCATGTCCGGCAAAGCGTCTCTGGTTTCGTCAATGTTCAGCATGGGCAGCATGATTCAGTTCTGTGGCTGTTTTAGAAATGGAAAGTTATGCTTTTTTGTTCACCTGATATTCGCATCAGCAACGGACGTCCAAACAGCGGCTGAACGGTGTGGCACTTGATGCCCGGCTGTCAACGCTAAAGCGTTCCGAACCACCCCACTCCAGGCCCTCCTCCCCAAGGGCGGCAAGCATGATTCTGGAGCGCCGACAAGCCTGGAGCTGCGGCAACGACCGATGCCCGCCCCGAACGGCCGGCCTACTTCCGCTGCAGAGGCAGATCGAAGTAGAAAATTCTGTTGGCGTCCTGCTCCGTTCCCGCCTCATCCGCTGGGATCAACAGTCGATCACCCAAAAGCGTGTTGGCCAGGTTCGATCCGTCAGGTCCCGTCACCAGAAACTCCGCCGGATGCACGAACACAATGTGAATTCTATTCTCCCGCGACCTCGCCTGCACAATCGGATCGTTGCTCTTCGGTCCGAACATCCCGCCGGAAGGGCAAATCAAGAAGTCCGCCCCCGCCATGCACAAGCGGCGCACGATGGCCGACTCCGTCCGGTCGGCGCAAATCATGACGCCCATGGATCCATACGGCGTCTCGAAGACCGGCGTGTCTTGACCCGGCGTGTTGCGCCCCGCTTCATGTTGCAGCTTCTGCTTACGGTATTTGCCAATCAATTGGCCGGCCGGCCCGATCATCACCGAGGCGCTGTAACGCGCTTCGCCGTCCGCTTCCGTCGCCACAGGCCAAATTGGGCGCAACGAACGTGATCGTATTTCTGTTCATGACCACTAAGTCGCGAAGTACAAAGGCACCGGCAGCACCGACGACGCGGCGAATTTCGTGGGCCAGACACACGAAGCTGCAGCAGCGGGTCACTCCGGCGCCGGGTGTCTCGGCCAGAACCACGCCACCCCCCCCAGCCTTTGTCGAACTGCAACTGGACGACGGGCTCCGCGGCGCCTCCCGGCTGTGCCGCATCGAACTGTCCGATCCGACCGGTGGGCAGATGACGGTGCATCTGCCGTGCGATGCTCCGGCCGTGCTGGGTTT
>ERZ1292640.402-Hain-H43-02um-R1-402-length-35141-cov-73_pt1 | contig 35141 bp, 35 predicted proteins | sample MGYA00564404_ERZ1292640 | MGnify/ENA primary metagenome ERZ1292640 (study PRJEB36523, sample SAMEA6512636) | groundwater metagenome | collected 2019-01-08 | study: AquaDiva: Metagenomics assemblies of 32 groundwater samples | reverse complement strand
AATGTTCCCATTTACTACCTTAGCATATGTCAATTTACAAACTAATCAACAATCTGCAACATATCAACCAGGATTTACACCAATATATGTAAAAGATATCAAATATCCTTCTGACAGTAATGGTCCATTAAGACTTGTACATGCATCTCCAAGTTTCAATGCAGAGAAAGGTCAACCCATGATAGGCGTATTCATTTATGAAGTAAACAAAGATTTTGTTCCAACTAAATAATTTAATATTTTTTTAATTATATCTTTCAGCCAGTCTATATCTCATGTATTTATCATCTGGTGAAAATTTAGCTGGATGTGCAGAAACTGTTTCTTCATTACATAATGGACATTTTTCCTTAAGTGAATAGTGATTACACTTTGAGCATCTTCTTAATTGAAATCTCATTTTAATTCTCTCTGGTTTTTTTAGATTCTTCTCTGGTAAATTTGAATGAACCTTTCTTTTTTTCTATACTTTCTTGAATTTCCACTATTATTGGTTTTAGTGTTTTTTCAGCAGATTTGAAATCTTCTGAAGTGATAGATAGTCTATATTTTGGTGCACCTAAATAAGTAATATCTATTGCAGGATCTTTTTTTGTTGCATCCAAAAGCGCTTTTTTAATAATTTCAACTCCGTCTGATTTGTTATTTGTAATTTCCATAATTCCTCTAATTTCAACTGAAGGAAGTTTGATTTTAGAACATATTTCTTCAATAACTGATGCCGTTTTTTTAGGAATCTTTAATTCATTTATTGATTCTATTCCATTTCTTCCAATTTCAATAAAAGCATCATAAACAGAATCAAATTTTGAATAAATACTGTCTTCTAATTTTTCAATATCTTCATCTGAAAGTTTTCCCTTTTCTTTAACATTTTCTAGTAATGTTTTCCCTTTTTCAAATTTCTTGACTTCTTTTAACTTCTGTTTTTTTTGATCTTTGGATACTTGTTTTAATGAAAGATCTATATCCCCTCTACCTAGATTTACTTTTTTTACTAGTAATACCTTTTTTTCTCCATCTTTTACAAATCTACTAACTGATCTAATCCACCCTGGTGCAATTTCTGAAATATGTAAAAATCCCTGAATATCATTATACTCATCTAAAGTGACATAAGCCCCATGATCCATTACTTTGGTTATTGTAGCAAGAACAATTTCTCCTTGTTCTGGCATCTCTTGAACTTCAGTAGACATTTCTTCTAAATTTCTCTTCTGTATAATTTAATGTTGCTAGTTAGAAATCAATTCCCTTCTTTGCTTTTATGCCCTGTTGAAATGGATGTTTTATTTCTCTCATTTCTGTGACTAGGTCTGCCAATTCAATGATTTCATCTTTAGCATAATTTCCAGTTAGTATAAGATCTAATTCTCGTGGTTTTGATTTAATCAAATTAATAACATCTTCAACTTTTACTAGACCTAAATTTATGGCATAATTTATCTCATCTAAAATTACAATGTCGTATTTTCCTGATTGAATTTTTTCAGTACTGATTTTAATTGCCTCTTTTGCAATTTGTTCATGTTCTTCTTTGGAACTTTTGTCATCCATTATTCCAACAAATCCTTTTCCAATAGCAATCATTTCAAATTCCGGTTCTAATCTCTTAGATGAATACATCTCACCATAATGCCATGATCCTTTGATGAACTGTATCATGCAGGTTTTCTTTGCATAACCTGTTGCTCTTAATGCAATTCCTAAAGCTGCAGTAGTCTTTCCCTTACCTTTTCCAGTATATACGATAGTTAATCCGTCCTTATCCATAGATAATTTATGAATTATCCAAGTAAAAACATTGAGTATTGTTTAGATCAAATGTATCAATTTAAATAAAAAACGATTCTAATCATGCGAATTGAAAGTCCCAAGAATTACATTAGCAGGAACTACTAGTGGAGTTGGAAAGACATCAATAACTTGTGCAATTATCTATGCTTTACAAAAAAAGGGCTTTTCTGTACAACCATTCAAAGTAGGTCCAGATTACATTGATCCAAGTTATCTTTCAAGCATATCAAAACGTGAAGCATTTAATCTTGATGTTTGGTTAATGGGAGAAAATCAAGTTTTGGAGAGTTTTGTATCTAATTCAAAATCAGACGTTTCTGTTATTGAAGGAGTAATGGGGTACTATGATGGATTTGGTGGAGATTCAAACTATGCTAGCACTCAACATGTTGCATCTATAACAAAATCTCCTGTAATCTTGATATTAGATGCAAGTAAAACTGCTAGATCAATTGCAGCTACAGCACTTGGATTTCAAAAATTTCACAGAAATTCTAGAATTTCAGGAATCATCCTAAATAAAATTGGTAGTAAAAAGCATGAAATTTTATGTAGACAAGCACTTGAAAAAACAAAACTTCCAACTATAGGAGTAATTTATAAAAATTCAGAATTAAATTTTGAATCTAGACATCTGGGATTAATTCCAGCAGAAGAAAAAAATCTTAAATCAAAAATTGAAAAAACCTCCAAAATAATCTCTGAATCACTTGATATTGAAAAAATTATTCAAATTATGAAAAATCCTATACTACTTCCAAAAAAATCTAAAGTTATGATAAAAAAACCAAAAACTACCATCTCTATTGCACTTGATAGTTCTTTTAATTTCTATTATCGTGATAATCTAGAAGCATTACGACGTGAAGGTGCCAATCTAAAGTTTTTTAGTCCAATACATGAAAAGAAACTTCCAAAATCTGATGGAATTTACATTGGAGGTGGTTTTCCGGAAATTCTTGGTGATTTACTTGAAAAAAATCATGTTATGAGAAAAACCATAAAGAAATTATCTGAAGAAAATACTCCAATTTATGCCGAATGTGGAGGATTGATGTATCTTACAAAATCTATTGATTACGGAAATAAGAAATTTAAAATGATTGGTCTGTTTGATGCAGAAACAAAAATGACTAAAAAAATGAAATTAAATTATACAAAAGGTAAGATAATTTCAAAAAATATCATTTCAGATAAAACACATGATTTACGAGGACATGAATTTCATTATTCGGAATTAGATTCTGTTTCTTCTGATTCAAAATTTGCATATGAATTAGATATTGGTGAAGGAATTAAAAATCATAAAGATGGCATGATTCAATACAATACCTTAGCATCATATGGACATCTTTACTTTGATAGTTCTGATTATGCCAAAATTTTTGTGAAAAATTGCATTAATCATTCAAGAAGATGATTCTGCTCTTACAAGCTTGTATAATGCATTAATTATTGCTGATGCTGAAGAACTACCACCCTTCCTTCCTTTATTGGTGATAAATGGTGTTCCTTCTAATTTACTCAGTTCTTCTTTTGACTCTGCAGCACAAATGAATCCTACTGGAATTCCGATGATTAATGCAGGTTTGATGATGCCTTCTTTTACCATCTGTATTACTTCCATAAGGGCAGTTGGAGCATTACCAATTGCAACTATTCCGCCATCAATATCTGATGATGCCTCCCTCATTGATACCTGAGAACGAGTTTTATTTTCTTTTTTTGCAATTTCCATTATTTCTGGATTTGAAATATTGCAAACAATCTTGTTTTGAAAATCTTTCGGATTTTGCTTATTCAGACCACCAATTACACCGTTTACATCAACTACAATACTACATCCATTTTTTAGAGCATTCATTCCACTTTCAATAGCTTCTTTATGGAAAATCACTCTATTTTCTCTTGCAAAATCAAAATCAGCAGTTGAATGAATTATTCTTCTGACAATGGGCCATTCTTTTTCATTATATTTATGAATCCCAATTTCCTCATCAATCATTTGCATACTTGCATCTTCAATTGATTGACCCTTTCTAGTTTGCATTTTCTACCTCTTTTGCTCTTTCTATTATTAACTCGATCATTTTTTCATCAGCTCCTAAATGTTTTGTAATGTATGTTTTTTTAATATTAGAATTCTCAAGTGCAGGTAAAAGATCATTATTGATATCAGTTTTGACATGTGCACCTTCATGTAAGAAATAAAATACAATTACAAGAATCTGAGGATTGTTTTTTTCACAAATCTTAATACCTTCTATAATGTCAGGCTGTTCTATCTCTAACCAACATCTATTTACATTTCTATAATTTTCTTTTAATCCATCCACAACATAATCTAATGACATTTGTGCATTGGGATCTTTACTGCCATGTCCAATAATTAGTACGTCTACATCCTTTTTTGGAATTGTAACATGATTTTTCTGCAATGTTGTAGATATTCTGTTCTCAACTAGATTGATCAGAGTTTTATGCATACTCATTGGTTTTGTGACAACAAATTTCACTTTGGTGTCTTTCTGAAATTTCATAACATCTGTAACTGCATTTTTTACTTTTTTTCCAGGATACAGAAAATAAGGAACTATCGTTAGATGATCAATATCTTGTTTAAGACATTTTGCAATTCCATCTTCAATGTATGGCGGTTCTACTTCAAGAAAACAGTACTCTGTAAAAACATAATCTCCCTTTGCTTTTATTGCATTACAAATAACTTCCAATTCTTCAGAAGCTTCTCTTTCTCTGCTACCTCTATCGATTAGTAATAATCCACGTTTCAATCTAATATCCTCGCTATGGCTATAGTCAAATTTGGTGGAAATTTCTGTTTTTCAACAATTAATTCTCCGCCAGAAACTTTGATTGCGGCAGCTTCTGATACACTGGAAGTTCCTTCAAATGCTTTGACCATATCTGATGGATTAGGTGCAGAAATTTCTGCTAAATCTTCTCTATTCACATACTCCACAACAATTCCCATTTCTTTTCCAATATCAACTAGTCCCTTGATATCTTCTGGTTTTTTTATTGAGACTAATTTTGCAATAGATTTTTCACTGAGTTTGAATTTTTGTAAACAAAAATCCAATCCTTCCTTTATTATCTCCTTAGATGTATCCCAATGCAATCCAATTCCTACCACAAGACTAGGAGGTCTATACACTACAGAATTTTTGAGAAAATCTCCTTCTAAAATTTTATCAGAAATTATCAGATATCCCTTAGAGTCCGAATTTTTCATTTCTTCTAAACTCTGGTAAATTTTTACATTCTTTGGTAATTCTTTCCACCAATTAATTTTGCCTGCTTCTTGGTAAATTCCTATATTTTCTTCATTTACCATATGTGCACTAATTTTAGTCACTGTAGAATCATCATCTATTTTCCAACCAAATTCTCTCCCCACAAGATCAACTGCTATTGTTTTATTGACATCAGCAGCAGTGGTAATTACTGGTATTGCATCCAGTTTTTGAGCAATAATTTGTGTTAATTCATTTGCTCCACCTAAATGTCCAGATAATACACTAATTACAAAACTAGTTTTATCGTCAATTACAATTACTGCAGGATCTGTTTTCTTGTCTTTCAAGTATGGTGCAATTAGTCTAATTACTGCACCTAAAGAAAATAAACAAATTAATGCATTATTGTTTTTAAAAAGTTCAACAATTTTTTCAGATGTAGTCTCTGAATACCAAACTATTTCCTTATTTCCATTTGAAAATTTAGATGGTGCAAAAATATCCCAGTTTGGAAAAAATTCTTTTAGTCTTAACCCTATGCTTACCCCATTTTTGGTAATTGCAAGAACTGCAATTTTTTCCATAATCAAATTATCTCAAATTAAATAAAATACCTTACTACTAGAACTTTCTAGCCAAGATATTTCCATCGAAATCAAACAATATGACATCTAATGGGACTTTTTCTTCTGAATGTTTTCTCATGTGTTTGTATGTCTCATTACATATTTCCTCAAAGAATCCATTGACATTATTTTCTATAATTATTTCAGATACATGTCTGGCAGTATTTGCCGTCTTTATGCTCTCAATTATTCTTTCATTTGCATTACATTTCCTAGCTAACTCTGCCAAGAAATTCATATCTACCTTGGAACCTTTGACATGCGTTTGTTTTACTCCTGCAGCCATTTTGGCCAGTTTACCAATAAATCCTACAACATATGCTTTTTTGATCTCTTTTCTTGCACATTGTTGTATTGTATACCCAGAAAAATCACCCATCTGCACAAAACAATGTTCTGGTAAATCTACGATTTTTTTTGCAAAATCTTCACTTCTTCCACCAGTTGTAAGAACAACAGTATCATTTCCCATTGCAATTGCTACATCAAGATTTTGTCTAATTGAAGCAGCATATGATGCAGTTGAAAATGGTATTACAATACCACTAGTTCCTAAAATTGAAATTCCGTTTAAAATACCGATTCTTGGATTGTCTGTTTTAGGGCCTAATTCTTTTCCTTTTGGAACAGAAATTATAACTCTGATTCCTTTTTTTAAAAGGTATTTGTCTACGATCTCTCTCAGATTCTCATTAATCATTTTTTTTGGAACTGGATTGATTGCAGCTTTGTTTAATTCAAGACCTAATCCAGGTTTGGTAACTATTCCTACTCCTTCTCCACCATCAATTTCAATTTCATTAATCTTATCTGTAAATGATAGCTCTACTACAATTTCTGCACCGTGAGTGACATCTGGATCATCTCCACCATCTTTAATCACAGAACACTTGGATCTATTTTCATCAAATTGGCATAAATGAATAGGAATTTTGATAAAACTACCTTTGGGTAATTTGACATCGATATTTTCAATTTTTGTTTGATTAATTATAGATAGTAATGCGGCTTTGGCAGCTGCTGTTGCAGAAGTACCAGTAGTATATCCAGTCCTTAACTTTTCTTTTTTTATCTCTTCCACACTAATCATGCCTATTTTGACGTATTAACTCTTCTTTGATTTCTTTTGGATTGAGATTTTGAGACCAGAAACATGTCTTAAAATTCTAAGCATATCTATCATTATTTCTTTAGAATATATTTAAAATAAAAACTACAGCAGAGTATGGTAAAAGATATGCAAGTTGTTGTAACTGGAGCTAGTGGATTTATAGCAAAAAATGTTAGAAAATATCTTTCAGATAACAATGTAAAATTAATTTCAATTTCACGAAAAGATTTTAAAGAATTTAAAAATGAAACAAAAATTATCACAAAAAACTATGATGAAAAAACTATTTTACCAAAACTTAAAAATTCTTATGCGTTAATTCATTTAGTTGGAATTGGAAAACAAACCGTTGATAATGATTACAATCTTATCCATATAGAACTCACAAAAAAAATAATTAATTTATGTAAAAAATCAAAAATAAAAAAAATCGTTTATACAAGCGGACTAGGCGTTTCAAAAAATACTACTCTTGGATATTTTATTTCAAAATACAAAGCAGAAAGACAGATAATTGATTCTAAATTAGATTATACGATTTTTCGACCATCGTATATTGTTGGTAAAGATGATCTTTTTACAAAATATCTTAAAAAGCAAATCAAAATAGGCCAAATTCAAATTCCTGGCTCAGGTAATTATTCTATCCAACCTATTTACATAGATGATGTTTCACAAATTATTTTCAATGCCATAACTCAAAATAGATTCAGTAAGATGATTTTAGATCTTGTAGGTTCAGAATCAATTACTTTTGAAAAATATGTTAAAGAATTTTCTAGTGGAAAAAATACTAAAATTAAAAAAATTAGTCTTGAAACTGCTTACCATCAAGCTATCTCTAATCCTAATAGTAAATTCGGAGTAGATGATCTAAATCTCTTAGTTGGTGATTTTAAGGGTGATTACAAAAAATTAAAGAATATTTCTGAAATAAAATTTTCTTCTATACGAAAACTTCTAAAGTCCGGCAGCCTTCTTTAATACGTCCGCTTTATCTGTTTTTTCCCAAGTGAATTCAGGCTCATTTCTTCCAAAATGTCCATATGCTGCTGTTTTTCTATAAATTGGTCTTTTCAAGTCAAGTTGTGAAATAATTCCTGATGGTTTCATATTGAAATTCTTTCTAACTAACTCTTCGATTTCTTTTTCTGGAATCTTACTAGAGTCAAATGTGTTAACATAAAGTGAAACTGGCTCAGCCACTCCTATTGCATATGCTAATTGGACTTCACATCTTTCAGCCAAACCTGCAGCCACAATATTTTTGGCAATATATCTACACATGTAACATGCAGATCTATCTACCTTTGAAGGATCTTTTCCTGAGAAAGCTCCACCACCGTGCCTTCCAAATCCACCATAACTATCTACAATTATTTTTCTTCCTGTAAGTCCAGTGTCTCCATGTGGTCCGCCTATCACAAATTTTCCTGTAGGATTAATATGAGTTTTAATTTGGTCATTCCAAAGATTTCCTAAAACTGGTTTGATTACCTTATCGATAATTTCTTTTGATATTTGTTCTTGTGAAATTTCAGGTGCATGTTGAGTCGAAATAACTATTGTTTCAATTTTTGTTGGTTTGTTATTTTCATATCTAACAGAAACCTGTGATTTTCCATCAGGTCTTACCCAAGGCAAAACTTTGTTTTTTCTAACTTCTGCTAGTTTTTGTGTTAATTTGTGTGCAAGTAATATCGGCATTGGCATAAGTTCTTTGGTTTCATTTGAAGCATAGCCAAACATCAATCCTTGGTCTCCTGCTCCTTGTTCCTTCTCTTCAGTTGCAGTTACTCCTTGACTAATATCTGGACTTTGAGAATGTAATCTTAGTGTAACCTGACAAGACTCAGTATCAAACATCAAATCTTTGTTATCATATCCGATTTCTCTAATTACTTTTCTAACTAATTCCTCTTGAGATTTCTTGTCGAAATTAGCTTTTGATGTTACTTCTCCTGCAACTGCCACAAAATCTGTAGTGACCATTGTTTCAATTGCTACTCTAGAGTCTGGATCTTGTCTGAGAAATTCATCTAAAAATGCGTCTGAAATTTGATCACATATCTTATCTGGATGACCTTCGGTAACTGATTCTGAAGTAAACAGAAAATTGTTAGTCATAAGAACCCCTAGAGTTCGTCTTCTAGTTTGATAAATAATACGTTATTGCCTCTAACAATTACTCTACCGTAATTTGCAATTACTTTACCATCGTGGAATTCTTCTGCATCAGTCATGATTAAATTCATGTATGAGTCAACGTTATCCATTTTTCCTTTGTATTCAACTTCGTTTTTCAGTCTTACAGTAACTTTCTTCTTGGTGCTTTTTTGAAGAGTTGTTAATGGTCTTTTTGCACTACTAGTTTGTGACACTAATTATTCACTTATTTTGCTTACGTTGTTCTCTAGAATAAAAGCCTTGCCTCTTTTGTGAATTATGAAATCCCTTAAATTTTTTCATCATTTTTAGATAATTACACAAATGATCTCTACAGGATTACAAAAATTAGACGAATTTTTATCTGGTGGAATACCTAATGGTGTAATTACTGACATTTATGGTGGAAGTGGAACTGGTAAAACTCAACTATTATTTCAAATCTGCATAAATGCAATAAAAAATGGAGGTAATGTTCTATATCAAGATACAACAGGTAGTTTTAGACCTGAACGAATTATTGAAATTCAAAAACAACAAAATTTAACATTTGACATTCTTGAAAAAATAACAGTTTCACGAATTACTAATACCTCTGAACAAATCAAATCAATCGATATTATGAATGTCTCAAATTTTTCTCTAATTGTAATTGATAACATTACTGATTTATTTTCCTTTGAATATCCAAAAGAAAATACAACATTTGAAAAGAATTCCTTATTTATCAAATATGTTCATAATTTATCATTAGTTGCAATTAATAAAAAAATTCCTATTATTATTACTAATATGATTAGAAACATAGAAGGTACAGAAATGGAAAATATGAGAACGGCAATTGATCTATTTACGCACATCAAAATTAAACTTACAAAAATTTCCTCAAAATTTCATGGAGAAATAAGATGGCTTCTTCATCAAACTCATTTTTCTTATAAAATAGATACTGCCGGATTATCTGATTATACTGAAGATATTTAACCTTCAATCATAAAGTTTAGCAATGGCAGGAATTTTTGATTTAATTCCACTAATTACTATAGTCTTATTTACACTTGGACTAGTTGGCGTAATAGTTTATGAAAGATCACAATCAAATACAACAAAAGAATCAGTTTCCTGATTCAATACTTGATTCCCTGTTTGCTCATTTTGGATTTACTAATCTTACCGAAATTCAGAAAAAAGCCTCGCCTATAATTTTACAAAAAAAAGACTGCCTGGTAATTGCACCAACTGGTTCCGGCAAAACAGAATGCTCTGTAATTCCAATTTTTTCACTAGTAAAGAAATCAAAAAAACTTGGAAAAATTAAAGTTCTTTACATTACTCCCTTACGAGCACTAAATCGAGATGTGTTTCGAAGGATTACCAAATATGCACAATATAATGATCTTTCAATTGAAATCCGACATGGTGATACAACTCAGACTGCAAGAAGAAAAATTACTGAAAATCCTCCAGATGTTCTAATAACAACTCCTGAAACCCTAGTTATTCTTCTCACACAGATAAAGATGTTAGATGCATTATCTGAACTTGAGTGGATTGTTATTGATGAGGTACATGAATTACTTGCTAGTGAAAGAGGTTCTCAACTATCATTAAGTATAGAGCGATTACAGATTAATTCAAAACTATATCTTACAAAAATTGGATTATCTGCAACTGTTGGTAATTTCAAAGAAGCTGGAAAATTTGTGGTAGGAACTAAAAGAAAATGCCAAATTATTAGAGATATTTCTGTTCGAAATTATGATGTTGAAGTCAAATTTGTGAATGGAACCATTTCAGATGTTGCAGATAAAATAATTGAACATGTTTTAGAATTAAATTTAGATTCTCCTATACTTCTTTTTACTAATACTAGAGGAGAGGCTGAATTTTTAGCTTCTATACTAAAAGAAAAATCAACTATCAATATAGAATTACATCATGGATCATTATCAAAAGAGGTACGAGAGGACACTGAGCTTACATTAAGAGAAGGAAAACGTGGAATTGTAGTTTGTACTTCCTCACTTGAATTAGGATTGGATATAGGTTCAATAGAGTTGGTAATTCATTATGGTTCTCCTAGACAAGTATCAAAACTAATTCAAAGAATAGGACGTAGTAGACATAATAGAGATGCTTCTGCTAAGGGACTAATAATTACAAACAATTCTGATGATGAATTTGAAGCAAGAGCAATACTAGATCGTGTTAAAGAAGGTTCCATAGAAGAGCAAAAAATTCATGATGGTTCTCTAGACGTACTTGCACACCATCTTGTTGGAATGACAATGCAACTCGGAGAAATTTCTGTGAATTTAGCATTAGAAATAATAAACAACGCGTATCCATTTAGAAATTTACAACTAGATGATTTATTGGGCGTTTTAGATTTGCTTGATTCTAACTATTTGATCTTCTTTGATAGAACAAAAATGACTTTTTGGAAAAAAGGTCGTTCCTTCAAATATTACTTTGAAAATCTTTCTACAATTCCTGATATTCTTAAATTCAAAGTATTTGATAGTGTTGGAAAAAAAATCATTGGAACATTAGATCAAAGATTTGTAGGTGATTTTGGAGATTCTGGGAACATCTTTGTCCTAAAAGGCTCACAATGGAGAATACTTAATGTTGATGAAAAATCATTTTCAGTAAATGTTGAACCATTTAGAGGAGGAGGCATAACTGTTCCTTATTGGGAAGGAGAAAGTATTCCTGTTGATTATAATACTGCAAAAAAAGTTGGTGCATTTCGTAGCAAAGTAAAAAATGGATCATTGAAATTAATCAATAAAACTATTGAAGAATTAAGTTTTAATGAAATTCCAGATGAAAAAAATATTGTTATAGAATCTAGTCGTTCACAAGGTTCAATAGTAATACATTCTTGCTTTGGAACAAAAATTAATTCAACATTATCTGCCTTACTTTCTGCAATGATATCCTCAATGTTAGGTTTCATAGTTGATTCACGTTCTGATGGTTATAGGATAGTTTTATCTTCTAGATCACGAATTTCTGAAAAACTTTTTCTTGAAGTTATAAAAGATAATTATGATCTTTATTCAATTGTAACTGCGTCTTTGACAGGAACTCATAATGTAAATTGGAAAACATGGTGTGTTGCAAAAAAATTTGGAGTTGTTGGAAGAGGAGCAATTTATGAAAAAAAATCAGCCCGATTTTTATATGAAAGATATGTTAAAACATCTCTTGTAAAAGAAGCACTACGTGAATTATTTCATGATAAATACGATCTCGAAAATACAGATAAAATTCTGAAAAAAATTAGAGATAGTGAAATCACAATTAAATGGCTAGAAGTAGATACATTCTCAAAATTAGCTGAGCCAATTTTAGATCATACTGCAAAATATTATTCTTCTCCTGCTAATCTTGACAAAGGAATAATTGATCTTGTAAAAGCAAGATTGGCAAAGACAAAACATCGCCTTATTTGTGCACGATGTGGTAAATGGGAGCGAGTAATGGAGACAAACGAGGTCAAAAATATACTGATTTGTCCTTATTGTAAAGCAAGACAAGTCACTGCCACTTTTTATTCGGATTATGATCTTCCAAAAATAATACGTAAAAAATATGAAGGAAAAAAACTCTCTTTAGATGAAAAACACAAGTTTGATCGAGCCTGGAAAGTCTCTTCTTTAATAGAAAATTTTGGAAAAATTGCAATAACTGTCATATCTGGATATGGAGTTGGTGCTGACACTGCTGCACGTATATTACGAAATATGGTTGACGAAGAACATCTCTTTAAGCAAATCTATGAAGCAGAAAGACAATATGTTGTAACTAGAGGATTTTGGGATTCTTAATTTTTCTTTGTAATTTTAGAAAATGCTGTAAGGGTCAATTCGATTCTTCCTTCCAAACCTGCTTTCGCATTTACTCCTGTTATTGAAATTATTTCTCCTAATTCACATTTGTCTATCAGTCTAGCTTGATTTCTCCATCCTTTAACCCAAATTTGACCAGTATCGTCTTCAACAAACATCTCTGATAATAGAACTGATTCTCCTGCTTTAGTTTGAATTTCTCGTCTTTCTGGAATTTTAAGTACTATCGATTCAATACAGTAATTTCCATCTACTTTAACTTCATTAATCTTTGTTCTTATCTTTGCCAATGATGGAATTGATTCATCGTTTTCTAATTTTCTTACAAATGAATTATTATCTAATGTAATAGAGTTTCCGTACACTTTTGATGGCATGCACTCAATAACATCACCCTCGTTACAAATACTAGAATTTGAATGATCAGTAATGTTGTAAATATTTTTTTTATTATCAATACCCAAAATCATATTCTTTCCATTTTCTGTTGTTGCAATTGAAAGAATTCTTACAATTACAGGCTCTGCTTCTTTACCACCTTCAATTTCAATTATTGTTGAATCATTACCGTGAATTTCTAGTCCTTGATTCCCATTTTTTATATTGATACCAAGTAATCTGACTTTGGCACCTTGAGAAATCATATTTGGAATATCTGATTCATCTTTTCCCCATAAAACTACCCTCATGGCACTACCCTCTTTTCCTTTTAGCCTCATTCTTAGTGCTTTTCCAGGCTGACCACGCGAATTTGTAAATTCCATACTATTTACAACACCATCTATCATTCCTGTAATTACAAGATCTTTTTGCCCTTCTTGCAGCTCACTGATATCTTTTGTAATCTTGTCTATAGTTGGAATTTCACTTTTGTTATCTGTTATTTCTATATTGGAACCTGAACCAATATTGATAGTTGGAGATCCATTAAGATCTGATTTTACATATGCTTTAATAATTTTAATCAAATCGCCTGGCTTAATATTTTCAATTCCAGGAAGATTTGCTTTATCATCCCATAATTTTACACTAGCAGTTGAATTTGTATCGTATACTGTCATGGTCCTAAGATAAAAAGGCGAACCATCTTTGCGAGAAAATTGTTTTGCAGGAGATACGTTAAGAACTCTAGTTTCTAAAGAGATTTCTTTTGCCCCTGCATAGAGATCCTTTAAACCCATTTCAACTTTTAATGGTCCTGATAAAGAAATTCCAAAATCAGACGCAATCAAAAATAGAGCGCCTTGATCTGTTAGATAACCCGCTCCGATCTTCTCTTTTTTCTGTTTAATTTGCTCTTTAATACCATCTCTAGTTAATTCTGGTTTTTGTTCTAGTAATTTATCTACAAGAATATCAAATTCAGACAATTCATTGTCTGTAAATTAGTTCTATTAATAAAAATTTCATTATCATTTTGTAGTATGTATAATCTCAAATTGATCGCTAAATTGTATCTTTTTTGTTTATTCAAATAATTTCTATCATGACTATGGTGATTTACCTCATTAACTAAATTAGTAAGAAGATCGCACTCTTTTCATGTCCTGCATTAATGTTGAACATTTATCAAAATTATATGGATCTATAAAAGCAGTTGATGATATTGTTTTATCGGTAAAATCTGGCCAAGTTTTTGGATTTTTAGGTCCTAACGGTGCAGGAAAATCAACTACTATCAAACTTCTAACAACACTAATTCCACCCTCAAGTGGTTCTCTGACAATTTTAGGAATAAATGCAATCGAAAATCCTCTACAAATTCGTCATAAAATTGGTGTAGTCTTACAACAACCTAGCTATGAACCAACATTAACTGTTGAAAAATCTCTTGATAAATATGGCATGATGTGGAATGTTCCAAAAATTGAACGCAAAAAAAGAATGGAAGAACTCTTAAAAGATTTTGATTTGGTAGATATTCGTAAGAAAAGAAACGAAGATCTATCCATTGGTCAGAGAAGAAGAGTACAGGTAGCTCGTGAATTTATGCATGATATGGATCTTTTATTCCTAGACGAACCAACTGTAGGATTAGATCCTAGTGCCCGAAGAAAATTATTGGATTATTTAAAAAATAAAGTAAAAACAGGTTTGACAATATTTTATACTACACATATCCTAAGTGAAGCTGAATATCTTTGTGATGAAATAGCTATTATAGATAAAGGGAAAATTCTTACTGTAGACACACCTGAGGCTTTAAAAAAGAGATTTGGGAAAGAAAAAACAATAAAAATTCATTTATTGGAAAAACAAAATGAAATAACAACTTTTCTTTCAGATATTACTGATTGCAAAATTGATTTTGATAATGGAACTAATATTGTAATTCGTTCAGAACAATCTGAATTGGTATTATTACAAGTTTTACGAATTCTAAATGATAATCAAATTGAGATAGAGGATCTTTCTGCCGTTCCTACAAATCTTGAGGAGATCTTTTTAAAAATGGTGAGTGATAATGCATCCAATAATTAGACTTGTTAATAGAAATTTAACAATATCAATTAATCCTGGATTTTTGATCTGGCAAGTAGTATTTCCTTTAATTTACATTTTTGTTGCTGGTTATGCTTACACATCATTAATTGAAGAAGTCCCTTTTGGTAACAAAAGTATTGGATATCCTGCATTTTTGGCATCGGGTATGATTGGATTTAACATCATGAATAGTACTCTTATCTCAGGAATAATAATTTGGAATGATAGGAGGCATGGAATGTTTGAGCAAATAATGTCAGGTCCATTTACACGAACTGATTATATTTTGAGTAATATTTGCACTATTGGAATTGTGGGATTAGTAAGTGCATCTTTGATTGCACTTGTTGGATATCCTGTATTTTTTGAATCAATTGAATTTACTGTGTTTACCATTCCTATGATTATTTTTGCTGCACTTGTCGGCTCTGTTTTGTTTGGCTCAATTGCATCGATAATTTCTACCCGATTACGTTCTAGTGAAGGATTTAATGTAATAATTAACACTGTTTTTCTATTCCTTGCATTTGTTAGTACGGCATTTTATCCAGCTTCGGGTTCACCAGAACCTCTTAGAACAGCTTTCTATCTAAATCCACTTACTTACTTGGTTGATGTTATACGCGCTGGTATTTTTGGTAATATTACAGAATTTGTAATTATGGAGATGGGTGTTTTAGTTGTTATTGCATCCTTATTTTTCATAATTGCAACAAAATTACTTACAAAATTAGACTTTTAATCACTAGGATTTTTAACATCGCTAAAACTCTTGTATAGTTCATTTATTTTTTTAATTATATCTAAATTATCATATTTCGCTAAACTTAGATTTGGTATGACACAATGGCCTCCTATTATTCCAGGGTACATCTTTGGTCTATTTCCTAAATTTTCATGAATTTCATCTGCAAATTTCCACATCTCGTCAAAATCTATTTTTTCTTTATCACAAATCATTTTTGTAATCTGAGCATAATTGATTAGCCATCCATAATACGTTGTATCTACTAAAATTTTTGCCAATTCAGCAGTTTTAGTAGTAGACATCCATTGTATTTTTTGAAATCTCTTTTCTACTTCTAATTTAATTTTAGGACTAATCTCAGCCTTGTCTGAAGAGATGAATTTTGTATATTTTTTTATATCGTCTAAAAATCTCTTATGCACTCCACGTACTGGTGAAAATAAAACAGGCAAATCAAATTTGTCTTGAAGATTTTTTGTAGTACCTGGCTTTACAGTAGAATGAATGATAACAACTTGCAAGTCGTTAATTTTCTTAATCCACTTTGTCGTAATTTCTAAAAATTCATTTAATTCTCCTGGAAGACAAATGTGTAGATATTCTGGATTTTCTATGGGGATATTTTCAGAATAGTTTTTACATTTTGATTTATCACTGTCTATTCCTACACAATTAAAACCACGTTGAACAAGTAATTCAAACAGAGTAGAACCTACTTCTCCCATCCCTAAAATGATATCAGTCATTTGTTACCATCTGAAAATTCACAGTGTTATATTCGTGTTACAGTGGATGTTTATTTTTTAATAAATAAGTAGTCCTGCCCAGACTCGAACTGGGGTTAAGGGCTTCAAAGGCCCCTGTGCTTGACCGCTACACTACAGGGCTGATAAAAAGGAGCAACATGATTCCCTTAATGAACTTTTTATTTACGTTTATTTCTAAACTAAAATCAATTCATAATTATTTCTCAATAACTTGAATTAACTTTTGAATGGGGTCTTCCATATTGTTTGAAATTTTTCTTGCCTTTTTTCTATAATTATTATTAGATGATTCAAGGAATTTTTTGATAATTTTGTTAATTTTTTTGGGATTTGTTTCTCTTTTTACAAGATTATTTTTTACTAAATACTTTTCAACAATATTTGGTACTGCATTATAGGAAATAGTTGGTACTCCAAGTAAAGCCGATTCTGCTGTCATAGTACCACCTGATCCTAGAAAAATATCAGTATTATTTAACAAATATTTTCCATCAAATGACATCTTCATAATTTTTGCTTTTTTACCAAATAATTTTCTTAGGTTTTTAATTTGCTCAGAATATCTTCCAAGAATTACGATATTTTCTCCATCAAATTCATTTACAATTTCTTTTATTATTGGAATTATCGTTCTTGATTTTGATGTATATGATGCTTGTTCTTCTTCTACTCTAATCAGAATATTCTTCTTATGATTATTTTTAAATGGTAAGGAATCTTTCTGATTCACACTTCTTTTTATTGTAACCGATGCATCAATTGCTCTATATGGAATAATATTTTTTGCATCTATACCATATTTTGAAAATTCTTTTTTGGGAATAATCCATGGTATTAATAATTTTTGAATTAAAGGTAATGTTAGCTTCATTACTGCACTGGCATGTGGTGAATCACAAAATGCAATGTGTTTAATTCCCATGCCAAATGACACTCTTGCTGCTTCAGGAGAACAAAAACTAATTACCAATTCTGGAGAGAACTTGTCAATTAACAAAGATAGTTTCTTTATACGGTTGATACTGGCCTCAAGTTTACCATATTTTTCACTTCCCCCATGGTTTCCAACATAAACTAGGTCAAAGTTTCGAATTTTTGCAAGTTTTGAGACTTCATCATATGATCGTGAGGTACACAAAACATTATGTTTCTTCCTTAATTTTTCAATCATTGGTTCAGAAAACAATAATTGCTTAGGAGTTAGAACATCGATCCATATTTTCAAGTATTTTCCATTATTGTGGCAAGTTCAATAAGTTTTTCTTAGTCTATTACTAGCCTTATGTGTCATGGGTGGAGCAAAAGTTGTTGTTTATGGATTAAGTACTGAAGGTTATGCTATTGCATGTCAAATGGCAATAAAAGGTGCAGATGTATACATTATTGATGAATCAACACCATCTGCAATTTCTCTAAAAGCAGAAATAGCTAAAACTTACCCTAATGTATCCTCTCTAAAAGAAGATGAACCCTTATTGGCCATGGAGCCAATCGATGTAGCTATTTCAAAAGCTCAATATCTCTTCTTTACACCAAGAATCAGAAAAACAGGGCAAGACATCAAAACTGAAATTCATTCAAAATTCAAAGACGCTACAACTTCTCTAAAAAAAAATAGTTCTGTAATTTACACTCTGCCAACTGGTTTTGGTGGTAATAATGAAAACATTTCACTACTTGAACATGTAACAGGACTTGAAGTAGGAAAACAAATTTCTTACTTTTACTATCCTTTGGAAGATCTTAATCAACAACCAAAGATTATTGGTTCTTTTAATGGAAAAGAAGATTCAATCTTAGCAGATCTTTTGGCAACTGGAAAAAAAGAAAAAAAATTCGTAGCAATTTCTTCCTCTGAACACCTTCATGCAATTAACGTATTATCTAGATTTTCTAGCCTTAGTAGCATTCTAGAAGTTTGTAGATATGTACAAGATGACGTTACAAAAAATGATCTTTCTTCAGATGATTTTCAAGAAATTTTCTTAAACGATATGGTTAGTGGATTATTTGACCTTAAATCACTAGGTTCCTCCTTTGAAAGTGCAAATACCCTCATGTATCTAATCAATGGAAGTGTTAAGGGAATTGATGGTTATATTAAAAAACTAATTGATGAAATCCGTTCTACATTAAAGAAAAATGATCTAAAAGCTAGCAGAACAAAAATTGCGTTATCGTGGACACTTGACCAACATGAAATGCGTGGAGATAAAATTGAAATGTTGCAGAATCTAACTTCAAGATTACGTGATTACATTGGTGATGTTGAAGCTTACCAACATCCAAATTTTGATTTATTTCATAGTGACAAAACTACCATTATTGTAGCATGCTCAAAAATAGATTTTGAAAATATAGAAAAAAATAAACAGGATACCAATATTATTGTAATTAAAGCTAATCCTTTATGTGAAATTATTCAATAAGAGTATAAATTAGCTAATAGATCATTATGTTTGAATTGTCAGATGAAAATAATTTAGATGAAATTCCAGTTAATGTAATTTCTAAGAATCAAATCAATGATTCATTTGATGATTTGACACAATCTGTTACTGAAAATCTAACTATTGAACAATTAGAAAATCTTTTGGAAAAAGAAAAACAAAAAATACAAGATTATGAGGAAAAAATTAAACATGTATTAGCAGATTATCAAAATCTAAATAAAAAAACACAATCTGATATTGAAAAAGGTGTAAATACAAAAATTGATGAATTCATGTTAGATTTTTTAAACATTTATGATGATTTTATACGAGCTAAGCAAGTATTTACAGAAAGTAAAATCAATACAGAAGGATTAGACTCTATTTTGAAAAATATGAATTCTTTGTTGGTAAAATATAATGTGACTTCTATAGGTGCGTTAGGTGAAATATTTGATCCAAATTTTCATGAAGCAATATCAATTATTACTGATTCTGATCTAGATGATAATACAATTACAAAAGAACTTAGGAAAGGATATATTTCTCATAAGAGAGTTATTAGACCAACACTGGTAGAAATATCAAAAAAACAATGATGAAATAAAATGGCTAAAATAATAGGAATAGATTTAGGAACAAGCAATTCTGCGGCTGCAGTAGTAATGGGTGGAAAACCAACTATTATTCCCGCAGCAGAGGGTGCTACGGTAGGCGGTAAGGCATTTCCCTCAGTTGTAGCATTTACTAAAACCGGTGAACTTTTGGTAGGTGAACCTGCCAGAAGACAAGCTGTAACCAATCCTGACAGTACTATTGCTGCAGTAAAAAGAAAGATGGGTTCTGATTATACTTTTAAAATACAAGATAAAAATTACAAACCTCAACAAATTTCAGCGTTTATTCTTCAAAAAATAAAAAAAGATGCTGAAGCCTTCATAGGCGAACCAGTTGAGAAAGCTGTAATCACGGTTCCGGCATATTTTGATGATAATCAACGTCAAGCAACTAAAGATGCAGGAACTATTGCTGGTCTTGATGTTGTAAGAATAATAAATGAACCAACAGCTGCAGCTTTGGCATTTGGATTAGATAAAACAAAAGAAGACATGAAAATTCTTGTATTTGACTTTGGTGGAGGAACCCTAGATGTCACAATAATGGAAATGGGTGGTGGTGTCTTTGAAGTATTGAGTACTTCTGGTGATACACAATTAGGTGGAACAGATATGGATAAAGTTGTAATTGATTATGTTCTTGATGAATTTAAGAAAAAAGAGGGAGTTGATCTCTCTAAAGATACTACTGCAATGGCTAGAATTAGAGAGGCTGCAGAAAAAGCAAAAATTGAGCTTTCCACAGTTATGGAAACTGACATTAATCTTCCTTTCATTTCTCATGATCCTTCATCAGGTTCAAAGAATCTTGAACTAAGAATAACAAGAGCAAAACTTGATGAATTAATTCGACCTATCATTCAACGATGTAAACCTTCTATGGAAAAAGCACTTGAAGATGCTAAACTATCAAAATCTGATATTAGCAAAATTGTAATGGTTGGAGGACCAACAAGAATTCCATTAGTGAAAAAATTTGTTGGTGAAGTACTCGGAAAAGAACCTGAATCTGGTGTAGACCCAATGGAAGCAGTGGCTATGGGTGCAGCAATTCAGGCAGGAATTATTGCTGGTGATGTAACTAGTGATATTGTATTACTTGATGTAACTCCATTAACATTAGGAATCGAGACTTTGGGTGGAGTAAGAGAACCATTAATTGAAAGAAATACAACAATACCTACATCAAAAAGTAAAGTTTTCACTACTGCAGTAGATAACCAAACAGCGGTAACAATCCATGTAGTCCAAGGAGAAAGACCTATGGCAACTGATAATGTTTCTTTGGGAAGTTTTAATCTTACAGACTTGCTACCTGCTCCAAGAGGCATTCCTCAAATTGAGGTAAAATTTGACATTGATGCAAATGGAATAATTAATGTAGCTGCAAAAGATCTTGGCACAAAAAGGGAAGCAAAAATTACAATTTCATCTAATTCAAAATTATCAAAAGAAGAAATTGAAAAACTAAAAGAAGATGCTGAAAAATTCTCTGATGAAGATAAAAAGAAAAAAGAAAAAATTGATCTAAAAAATGAAGCTGAAAGTTTTATCTACACTGTTGAAAAACTCGTCAACCATGATCTTAAAGATAAAATCTCACAAGAACAGGGAATTAAAATTACTGATGCTGTAAAAGAAGTCAAAGAATCACTTGATAAGGAAATTGATGAACTTAAACCAAAACTTGATACTTTAAAATCACTAGTGAATGAAATTACAACCGAACTTTACAAAAATGCTGCATCTCAATCTGGGTCCGATCAACAAAATGCTGGAGCAGATGGCCAACAAGAACAAAATAACACTCAGCAAAATTCTGAATCATCTTCAACTGATGAAACTAAAAACTAACAAACTCTACAATTTATACATCAATTACAATTAAAGGATAATTTATGGCTGCAAAACGTGATTATTATGATGTTTTAGGAGTTTCAAAGACATCACCATCTAATGAAATCAAAGCACAATATAGGAAATTTGCATTAAAATTTCATCCTGATCGTAACAAATCTGCTGAAGCTGGAGAACACTTTAAAGAAATTTCTGAGGCATATGCCATTCTTTCGGATCCTGAAAAAAGAAAAGTTTACGATCAACATGGTCATGCTGGTGTAGATGGAAGATATAGCAATGATGATATTTCTCAAGGTGCGCGTGGTGACTTTAGTGATCTATTTGGAAGAAGCGGCGGGTTTGATTCTATTTTTGAATCTATCTTTGGTAGAACTGGAGGATCTAGTTATGGGCAACAAAGAGGTTCTGATATTCTTTATGAAACTTCAGTAACTCTTGAAGATGTTCTTCATGGCAAAAAAATGGAAATTAATTTACAAAAAGAGATACTATGTGAAATCTGTAATGGTTCTGGATGTAAACAAGGCACAAGGAAGAATACTTGTTCAACATGTAATGGTCAAGGTCAAGTACGTAGAAGCAGAAGCATGGGATTTGCATCATTTGTTACAGTAGAACCATGTTCAACATGTAAGGGACAAGGCTCAATCATACAAACACCATGTAACGAATGTAGAGGAAACGGTAAGAAAAAAGGCACCAAAAAAATATCATTTGATATTCCGCCAGGTGTAGATACTGGTGACTATACTGTTCCAGAAGAAGGGAATGAAATGCCTGGAGGAATAAATGGAGATTTAATTGTTAGAATTAGAGTTCAACCTCATCAAAAATTCAAGAGAGATGACATGGACATTTTTTATGATCAAGATGTATCTATGATTGATGCTGCTTTAGGTCGTGAAATAATGGTTCCAACTTTGGATGGAACTGAAAAAATTAAAGTAGAATCTGGTAGTCAACCAAATACCATCATAAAATTAAAAGGTAAGGGTATGCCACACATGCATTCAAAAAGTAGAGGAGATCAGTACATACGAATTGTTGTTAATATTCCAAAAAAACTTAGTAAACATCAAAAGAATCTGTTAGACGAATTCCAAAAATCTAATGAATGATGGGTAATAAAATTGAAAATTGCTCTAGATGTTGATGGTGTATTAGCTGATGTAATTGAATCATGGCTAATTTACAGTAATAAAATTAGACCTAGTATTTCTAAAGATGATATAACAAATTGGGATTTTTGGAAAAAATTTAAAATTAATAGATATGACTTTTATGAAGAATTAACTTCATGCTGGAAAAACTGGAATTCCATTCCTCCAACAGAAGATAATCTCTCCATAATCACTCAAAACCTTTCAAATTTTGGACAAGTTGACATTGTTACAGCTCGAGAGCTCTCAACTGATTCTTTTGTAAAAAATTGGCTTAAACTACATGATGTAACTTATCAAAATTATGTTTCAGTAATTGATGGTCCAATGAAAGCAGATTTAGATTATGATGTTTTTATTGATGACTCTCCACTAAATGCAATTAAATTTTTAAAACGTAAAAAAAATGTTTTTCTATATTCACAACCATGGAATCAACATATTTCTGATAAAAACATTCAAAGGATTTCTACCTTATCTGAAGCTGTTGAAAAATTAAAATTATGATTTAATTTTCTGGATAAATTTTCTTATTGTAACTTGATGACCATTTCGTATGTGAGATGTATGATGAGTATTCACTATTTCTCCAATTTTATCATCACTGTAGAATTTTATGTTATAACGTCCCAGAATCTTTTTACAATTACTACAGTAAATCTCTCTGAATTCCATTTTCTATATAATTAATTTGATGTATTTTAATTAAAACAATATAATAAAGAAACTTATTCTAGATTTCAAAAATTCAGATTGCGGGAGTCGCCCAGCCCGGTCAAAGGCGTAAGGTTCAGATCCTTATCTTCTAGGAGTTCGTGGGTTCAAATCCCACTTCCCGCATACAATTATTATTGATTATTTTCCAAAAACTTCTTTATCTTTTCTAAAAGAAGACTATTCACCATTTCACCTGATACTTTTCCCCTAAGTTCCTTCATGGCAATCCCCATTAATGGACTAACTGAACGCTCTTTTTGGTTTTGGATAATTTCTTTGTTATTTATGATGATATTCTCTATGACTTTTTCAAATTCTTCTTTACTAACAATCTCAATAGATGTATTTTCTATTGCATCTTCGATTGTTTTTGATTTTCCAGACATGATATTTTCAAATATAATTTCAATTGATTCTTTAGCAATTTTTCCTTTTGCTAAAAATTCAAAAGTTTTAGCAATTTCTTCATTTCTTAATAATTGAGAATTCAAACCATTTCTTTCTAGACTGGTAATAGTTGAACAAAGAATTGAGGCTATGAAAGTTGGTACTATTGAAGTTTTTTCACAAATTTTTTCAAAAATTTCTAAATACGCTGAATCAAAAATCTGCTCTACTAATTGTAAATTCAAATCATATTTTTTTTGTAAATCATAAAGTGATTCATCCCATGATTTTGGAATGTTTTTCTTTGCATCTTCTAATTCTTTTTTTGTTATAATGATTGGAGGAATATCTGTTTCAGGATACATCCTTGATGCACCTGGTCGAGGTCTGAGAAATATCGTTTCACCAGTTTGAGTAGCTAATCTGGTTTCCGCAGGAACTCCTTTCTTTGCTTGACTTAATCTTTTAATTATAGAATCAATTGCAAAATCAATTTTTACTAGTGGTGCAGCAATTATTAAAAATGCATCTGCCTCGTTGATTTCTAATATTTTTTTTACAATAGATACATCGCTTTCTTCAATGCCGTAATTTGGTAATTCATCTGAATGGAAAACTCCTCCAATTCCATAAAATTTTACAATCTGACCGATTTCCTTTCCTAATCTTATTCCTTCATATGGTGAATAACCAAACATGCCTGCAAAATTCCTGATTCGAATTGCTTTGATAATTGAGTTATCTCTTAAGGATTTTTGAATAATTTTTGATTCACAATTCTTAAAGTCATTTGTTATGTCAAAAACATCATTATTTTTTGAAATTTCTCCAAAATTAGAATTCTGTAATTTTTCAGCTATCTTGACAAGACCGTGTTGTCTTTTAGCCTCAAATTCTACTACTTTTTCTAATTGATCTAATTGCTGTACTCCTTTGACTTCAACCACTCCTCCACCATCCTTGACAGAGACATTGACATCTTGTCGTATTGAACCAATTCCACGAGTAACTTTTTTTGTACTTCGTAATAATCTACCAAGAGATAATGCAATTTTTTTTATTTTTTTTGAATCTCCCTCAACAGGTTCTAACGCAATTTCAATTAAAGGAACACCAAGACGATCCAAACTGTATTCTCTTATGTCCCCCTTATCATCAAGCAATTTTGCAGCATCTTCTTCTAAACAAATTGACTGAACACCAATTTTTTCACCATCAACATCAATATACCCTCCTTGAGAAACCAACATAGTTCTCTGAAAACCAGTAGTGTTTGAACCGTCAATCACTGTTTTTCTCATGGGATAAATTTCACTAAAAATATTTGATTCAAGTGCAGATGAAATTATCAATGCAAGATTTTTTGCATCATCATCTAAATTATGAGGAGGCTCTTCGTCCTGTTCTACCAAACAGCTACTTTCTGGATTGGCATAATACATTATTGTTTTAGATTTTGAATTCTCAAAAAGAGCTGCTGGATCATATTCCCCCAATTCACTTTTGACTGCTCTTAACTTTCTTTGAAATTTTATAGTGTATTCATCTGATTCAAGTGGTACACAACTACAGAATAATTTTTTGTTAGTAGCTAACTGCTGATGTATCTCAAGACCAACCTTTAATCCAATATTTTCAATGAAAAATTCAGACATTCATATCATTCCTTTTTAATCAGATATTTCAGAAGCAATATTTTGAAGCATTATTTGTTTGACATCTTCAAGAGTTTCTGAATTTCCCAGAGCCCACATAGCTTTGACTAGTGCTACTTCTGGGATCATATTTTCTAAAGAAATTATTCCTAAATTAAGTAAATCTCGACCGCTTTCATATACTGTCATTCCTACTCTGCCATCAATACACTGTGAAGTCATGCCTAAGAACATGCCTTTTTCGTTTGCTTTTTTTACATTATCATACATTGTTTTTCCAATGTGTCCTAAACCAGTTCCCTCAAAAATTATCCCACTATAATTCATTTCAATAATTTTCCCTAAAAGACTGGGATCATATCCTGGGTGATATTTTACTAATGCCACTTTTGTATTGAGATTAATCCTTGGCTGAAATTCTTTGACTTTGAAAAACTCGTCTTTCATATTTCTCTGAATTTGATCATTTACAATAATGAATGCTGGATTACTTCCAATAGTTTGAAATGCACCTCTTTTACTGGTGTGATTCTTTCTAACTCTTGTTCCTAAATGACATGCAATTGTTTCATCATTTTCATCTTGATGCATTACAATATACACGCCATTTGTTTTACACCCAACAAGAAATTTTATTGCACCCATTAAATTTAGGGCTGCATCTGATGAAGCACGATCAGAAGATCTTTGCGAACCTACAAGTGCAATTGGAATAGGAAAACCTGCAAGTGCAAATGACAGAAATGATGATGTATAATGCATTGTATCTGTTCCATGTGCAATAATTATTCCTGAATAATCTGAAGTTGAATACTCTTTTAATTTCTCAGCAATTTTTAACCAATGTTCTGGCATTATGTTTTCTGAATATTCTGAAAATAATACTTCAGCATCTACATTGGCAATTTTAGCAAGTTCAGGAACTGATGAATTAAGTTCTTCAGCAGTTAAAACGGGAGTTACTGCACCTGTTCTATAATCTACTTTGCTTGCAATTGTTCCACCTGTTGATAGTAAGAGAATTTTTGGCAAAGCAGGATTTTTTTCTAAACTTTCCTTTTTTTCAATATTTTTTTCAGGACTGGATATTTTCTCTATCTTCTCAATTTTTTCTATTTCTAATCCAATATTGTATCCACTCTTTAATTTGAGAACTAGATGTTTATCGTCAGTGTGTTCGTATCTTGGCATAATTATTCCTAAATATGTTAAATCTGCAAGAATCTTGACTGAATCACCAACACCTATTTTGTTAGTTTTTAAAAATTCTAATGATTTTCCAGTATATCCTCTAAATTCAGACATTTACGAGAGTTGGTTTGTCTATTTAATAAAAACTACCTGTAATAGGAGGCCACAAGCTTTTCGCCTATCTTGAGGTTTTTTTGTTCTCTTACTTTCTTTACTGCTGCTTCAAAGTGTTTCATAGTTACTTTGGCATCCTCAGAACTTTTCTCAATGTCTTTTACATCTGGATGTGTATCTAAAAATTCATGAATAACCAGAGATACTGCAGTATTTGCAATTGCAGCAGTGTCTGCACCGCTTAAACCATCTGTTAATTCTGCAATTTTATCTATGTCTACTCGCTGTGGATCCTTAGGATCATCAAGTGTTGGTATTTTTTTAGCATTAATTTCTAAAATCATTTTTCTACCTGCTTTGTCTGGTAATGGTATCTGAATAATTTTGTCAAATCTTCCTGGTCTTAATAATGCTGGATCAATCATATCTGGTCTGTTAGTAGCTGCTAAAACAATAACACCATGCATATTTTCCATACCGTCCAATTCAGTAAGTAACTGACTGACTACTCTTTCTGTAACAGCTGTTTCTCCTCCTGCTCCCCTAATTGGTGCAATTGAATCAATTTCATCAAAGAATATTACACATGGTGAAGCTTGTCTTGCTCTTCTAAAGATCTCTCTTATTCCTCTTTCTGATTCTCCCACCCATTTTGATAGTAATTCAGGACCTCTGACAGAAACAAAATTTGCTTCACTTTGAGTTGCAACAGCTTTTGCTAATAGTGTTTTACCAGTACCGCTTGGACCATGAAGTAAAATTCCTCTTGGCATTTTATGTCCTAATTTATCATATAGTCCAGGATACTTCATTGGCCACTCTACTGCTTCTTGAAGCTCACGTTTGACATCTTCCAGACCACCAACTTCTTCCCATTTTACATCTGGATTTTCAATGAAAACTTCCCTCATTCCAGATGGAGTGACTTCAATCAATGCCTTTTGGAAATCCTCATTATTTACAATTAATTTATCCAAAGTCTCTGGAGGAAGTTTTTCTTCTTCCATGTTAAGTTCAGGAAGTAATCTTCTCAAACATTTCATTGCAGCTTCTTTACAGAGATATTCTAAATCTGCCCCAACATATCCATGACTAACACTGGATATTTTCTCAACATCCACATCATCTGATAGCGGCATATTTCTGCTATGAATGGCAAGAATGTCTTTTCTTCCCTTTTTATCTGGAACTTTAATCTCTATTTCTCTATCAAATCTTCCCGGTCTTCTTAGTGCAGGATCTATTGCATTTGGTCTATTTGTAGCTGCGATGACGATAACCTTTCCTCTGGCTTCTAATCCATCCATTAATGATAACATTTGTGATACTACTCTTCTTTCCACTTCTCCGGTTACTTCTTCTCTCTTTGGTGCAATTGAATCAATTTCATCTACAAAGATAATTGATGGTGATTTTTCTCTAGCCTCTTTGAAAATTTCTCTTAGTCTAGCTTCACTTTCTCCATAAAATTTACTCATAATTTCTGGACCAGAAATACTAATGAAATGAGCTTGACTTTCATTTGCAACTGCTTTTGCAAGTAGTGTCTTTCCTGTTCCAGGTGGACCATATAACAACACACCTTTTGGAGCTTCAATTCCTAATTTCTCAAAAATTTCTGGATGTCTTAATGGTAACTCTATCATCTCTCTTACTTTCTTTATCTCATTAGTTAAACCACCAATGTCCTCGTAAGTTACTTGAGGTACACCACGTAATGTTTCACCTTTTTCTGCAATATGGAAAACAGTTTTTTGAGTAACTAACACTGCATCTGCTGCTGGTGTTACTCCAATTACTTGAAATGTTAAACGGCCACCAAAATATGGGACCATTACATTATCTCCTTTAATCAAAGGAACACTTTCTAGAGCATCTGCAAGATAGCGTTCATCAATTGGAGGAATTGCTTCAAGTGGTGCTACTACAACTTTTTCAGCTGCAACTGCTTTAATTTTTCTTACAGTAATTGTATCACCTATTGCAATACCTGAATTATTACGACCTAATCCATCAATTCTGATTATTCCTTTTCCTTCATCTGATGGATAAAGTGGAAGACATTTTGCAACGGTTCTTCTTTTACCCTTAATCTCAATTACATCGCCAGTAGAGGCATTTAGTGTATCCATAGAATCATAATCAATTCTTGCAACTCCACGTCCCACATCTCGTGTATATGCTTCTAAAACTTTTAGAGAAAGTGCATTCTGGCTCATAAAACAAACTCTTCTGATCTAATTTTTATATCTTTGTGATAATTTTATCAAATTACACCGATAAAATCACAAGCTTAAAATCCTTAATGAACAGGACACGATCTACTTGGGTAAGAGACCATTAGTAAGAAGACGTGGCCGTGGAGGATTTCAATTTAGATCTACTTCTACTGGTAAAGTAGGAAGTAAAGCAAAATATCCGCGTTTTTCATTATCTGAGCAACATGAAGGTCTAGTCATAGATCTAGTTCATGAGCGCGGTAGAGAAGCTCCTCTTGCCAAAATACGATTTGAAGACGGCTCAGTCTCTTTTATGCCCGCAGTTTTAGGTACTAAAGTAGGTGAAACCTTCCAATTTGGATTAAAATCAAAAATTGAAAAAGGTAATGTAATTAGTGTTCAAAATATTCCTGACGGAACCATAGTGTGTAATGTTGAAAAACACTTTGGTGATGGTGGTGCTATAGTAAAATCAGCAGGCACCAATGCAACAGTTTTCTCTCATGGTGAAGAAGGTGTCACATTAAAACTCCCATCTGGAAAATTCACTACACTTAATCCCAAAAATAGAGCAATGATTGGAACTCTTGCAGGTGGCGGAGCCAGTGAACGATTCTTTATGAGTGCAGGTAACAAATGGCGTAGTTTTAGAGCTAAAGGAAAGAAATTCCCTATTGTCAGAGGTGTAGCCCAAGCAGCTTATGTTCACCCACACGGTGGTGGAAGACATCAACACGTTGGACAAAGTTCTACTGTTTCTCGCAATGCTCCACCTGGAGCTAAAGTAGGTAGCATTGCTGCCAGAAAAACTGGTAGAGCTAGAATCAAAGAGAGAACGTAATAATCTAATTTTTCTCACCTAAAATTGATTAATACCTTATTGAAACAATTTTTTGCATGTCAAAGCAAAGAATCAGAATTTTTGTAACGGGAAAAGTACAAGGTGTATTTTTTCGTCAGGCTCTTAAAGTAATGGCTAAAAAAAATGATGTTTTTGGTTGGGTAAAAAATCTCAAAGACGGTAGAGTCGAAGCCGTACTTGAAGGTAATGAAGAAAAAGTAAGTAGACTAGTTGAATGGTCTCATAGAGGACCAGCTAATGCACGAGTCGAAGATGTAGAAATTCGAAATGAGAAATTTATTGGAGAATTTTCCAAATTTGATGTGTTGTATTAATTAATTGTTTCAAAAGCATTTTTTATGATTTCTTTGAGTTCTGTGATTTCTTGTCCTATTTTGATTTGTAAAATTTGAGGATGCTCTTTTCTGCTTTTTTGAATTTTAATTATAATGCCTTCTCTTTCTGGTTCTACATCTGCAAACCATCTAAACGTCATAGACTTTCCAAAAACAACTCTATGCATTCTGATATCTTCAACCACATTTTCTCCTAATGAAAGACAAAATTCTCTCACCAAATCAAAAAGTGGCTGAACTGTACTTGGAATCTGTTTTTTAAAATCATCGTAATTTCTCTTGTTTCCAAAAGAAATTATTCCTTCCATGTCAATGAAAATTTAATTTTAATTATAAAGGTAGTAGATCTGTTGGTTCCAGTCTAGGCGGATAACCCCATCTCAAGGCATACAAGATCCGCCACGTAGACGAGGAAGCGTGGATGCTCCACCTTACGATTGCTCCCTCCCGGACCTCATCCATTTCGATGGTTCGAACTTAGACGTTATCCCTTCGGATAATTCTAGTCCTGCAACCACCCGCCTCGGCGTGATTTCATTTCCGCACACCAAGCGGGAATTACCTATCTAGAGATTTACCCAACAGTTGCTGATCTCTGCATATAGCCGGTTTCAGAACAGGGCACGGCTAGCACCCTAATCCTACCTACTACCGTTTTTTCTAAGATGATATGTTATATTTGCATTAGGTTTGATTCTCTTTTAGTTTTAAAACCATATTGCACACAGAACAGATCTCCCCAGTGCATTCATTGCCACATTTTATACAAATTATCTTTTGTTTGTGGTTGGTATTCTTTACAATTTGAGATACCTTGATTATTGATTGATAGAGATTATTTTTAATTCCACTGTGCTTACCTTCTAAAGAATTTAGGAATTCACGAATCTCAGTTCTTATTCCCTCATTCATGTGTGGACAAGGCTCTGTTTGAAATGGAATATCATTTGTAAATGCATAAAATACAATTTCAGATTCATAAATCTCACAAAATGGTTTTATTTTTCTCAATGTATTAGTAGAAGTATCAGGATCCATCCAACCGATCTTGGTAGTATCTCCAGATAACATGTTTATTACAAATGTCTGTAATGTGTCATCTAAATTATGTCCTGTTGCAATTACATCTGCACCAATATCTTTTGCTGCATGATCAATTGCACGTCTTCTTAAAGTTCCACATATAGAACATGAAGATGTTTTTTCATTTCCTCTCAAATCTAATGCTTCATCTAATGTTAAATCAAACAATTCTTTATAAGAAAAAACTTTGTGTTCTACATTTAATTTGGCACAAAATGTTTGAACAATTTCTAATGCCTCATTTCTATAACCTGGAATTCCTTCATCAATTGTTATTGCTTTAATTCTAAAATTATGTGTTGCAGCCATTTGATTAATAATGTTGAGCAAAGCAAGTGAATCTTTACCGCCAGATACTGCAACGGCTACTAATTCATTATGTTTAATCATGTTATATTTTGAAATAGTTTTTGCAGTTTTTCTTAGGATGGAATTTGAAAAACACTCTGAGCATAATTTTTCTCCAGAATATTTACGAGTATATGCTGCCTGATTTTCACATCTATCGCATTTCATTAAATTGTGCACTTTTTTTCCATTAATGATTCTTTTATTTTCTAGATGGTAAACCAGCCTGATTTGATGTATGATAATGCAATATTCAAGCCAAATAATGCAAATGTGAATGCGTAAATTCCCCACATTGTTATATTTACTGCCTTGTCTGAGATTTTTTTATCGATAATAGTATGAATGAATTTTCCTCCATCTAAAATTGGCAGTGGTAGCATATTGATTACTCCAATAAAAAATGAAATCATCCATAACCATAACAAGAACATTGAAACTCCTGGATCCTTCCATTCAATAAAATTCAAAACAGGTTTGTATGCAAATGAATTATCTCGTATAATTCCAATTAATCCCTTTTCAGGATCTTCAGGTGATGGTATTACTTCAACAGGAAATTGTAATGTCTGTCCGTCTCTAAGTATGGAAACTTTGGCAATTTCACCAGGCTTTAGATCTGCCTTTTGAAAATCTAACGGACTCAGTATCTGGATTCCGTTAATTGAAGAAATGACATCGTTTGCTAGTAATCCTGCTTTCTCTGCTCCTGAATCTGGAATTATTGAAAGTACCAATACCCCATCTGGTAAATCATAAAACATACTTAGTAATGGTTCAGGTACAACCATTGCAAAGAAAGGATTTGTCAATAGTATTGCTCCTAACACCAATGCAAAGATCACGTTTGAAGTAGCTCCTGCACCAATGACTCTTAATTTTGAAATCTTTTTTGCCTTGTTAAATTCCTCCTCATCTGGTTCTACAAATCCTGCAAACATTGCAATAAATATTGCAAATCCACCTGTTTTGATCTTAATTTTTTCTAGCGTTGCAACAATTCCATGAGCACCTTCATGAACAATCAAAACAATTGGTATTGAAAGTAAAAAGTATAGAATTGCTGGTCCTGATGTCAAAGTTACACCGGGAATTAATACTGTTAATTGTGAGAATTCAGTTGGGGCTACAAAGAATTTAGAAACATTTGATAGCAAAAACCAAAATGCAAAGCCCATCATAAGAAAACCTGCAACTACACTAACATTAGCAAAAACTTTGATTCCTCGCCTGGTTCGTCCTAGAATTTTTGTTAGAATAGATTGTACTTGCTGATTTTTGTATACTAGACTGTATATTTTTAACTCAAAGCCATGCTTTTCTAATTTTAATCCCTTGGCAATTCCTAAAATTATTACCCATGCTATTAGGACATAGATAATCGAATTTTGAGTAATAAAATCAAGGTTCAAACTAATTGTTAATTTTTTAAACTACGGTCATTTATAGTTACTATGAAACCAATCATAATTATCTCAACTTATCCTAACAAAAATTCAATTAATAAAATTGCAAACGAACTAGTCAAAGATAAGATTGTTGCATGTGTTAACATTACTAAAATTTCATCAATTTATTCTTGGCAAGGTAAAATTAAAAACACATCAGAATATCTTGCATTATTTAAAACCACACAAAAAAACAAAAAATCTCTTAAAGAAAAAATCAAAGCAACTCACCCTTACAAAGTTCCTGAAATTGCTGAAATTAACATTACATCAATAAACAAATCTTATCTTAAATGGCTAGTAGAATCAACAACTTAGGATTCTATGGCATAACGTAACAAAGAAACTATTCCTCCTAATCCAGTTACTCTAAGACCAATATCTGTTGATGAATCTACACTGTAAGTTTTTACACCTTTACTTTCTGCTTCATTGAGAAGTTCTATGACTTTTTTTTCATCATTTGTTTGAATTGCTTTATCTGAAAAAACAAGTAATTCAACAGCACCAAATTGATTTGCTTTGAGGGTTTCCTCAAATCCCATAGTGAATTTTCTGCTTTTTTTGTTTGCTCTTAGCATAATCTCATCAATAATTGAAGATACTTTGGCTAGTTTACTCTCTGACATTATTTCTTTCATAGTCTGAGATTTCGTAAAGGTGTAAATTCCATCTTCCCCCCCCGAATCAATTCCCTCTGTAACCTGAATTTTATATTTTTGAGCATTTTGGGATTTTAAAAGAAAATTAGAAAATCTTTTCTTTGTTTCTCCTGGACCAAAAATAACAATAGAATCTGTTTCTTTAACTATCGAAAATACTGCCTGTTGAACCTGTTCAAAGAATTTTTCAATATTGAAATTTGTTTTGTATCTCTTTCCTCCTGCGCCTGAATAAATATTTGGAATAAACTCCAAATGTGTTCCTTTTAGTCTTGCAATACCACAATCTGCAGTATCAATTGCAACTAACACAAAACCAATTTGCTTATTGTTTGATTCAATTAGATTTTTCTCAATTGGCAACCAATTTTTTTTTGTAATTGTAATACCATCATTTACTTTAAGAATAAACGAATGATGTGAACCATGAGGTACCGATTCATTACTTGACTCTAATATGGTGCCCCCAATTCTTAATCTGTCTAAAACATCATCTAGTGATATTTTTTCTACATTAAGTGCAATTCTTACTCTGATTCTTTCTCCTTTGTCAGGTCTTGCATAATCTTTTTCTAACTTGATTACTCTTGTAGTATCGCCTACTATTCTGTCTCCTTCTTTGATTATACGGCGCAAATTCAATAAATCATCAGAATCTTCTGGCATTACAGAAATGGAATTTTCATCAATTATTTTTGTAATCATGATGTTATTCTAATTAACAGAAACAAAAGAGTTTAGTTTGTAACTTCGCTAGTTTTTGTCTCTTCAGTTTTTTTCTTTAGGTAATTTTCAACCCAATCCAAGGTAAGAACACCTGATTCAGATAGATTTGTTAGAGAATTTGCAGAGGCTTCACCTACCACCTTTCCATTATTTTTTCTCAGTTGACGCCACTTTAGTGCAGTATTTCCACTCTTTGAATTATATATAATTCCAAGAATATCTCTTGCATTAACAAATGTAATGTCTCTTACTTTTTTCAAAGTGACCTTGTCTGCTGCTTCTACATAGATTGAACCCAGACTGTCTTCTCGTTCTGCAAATACCTCTGGATCTTCCAAGTAATTTCTTGGAGCATAAGAACGACATGTGCTACCAATTACGAATCTTCTAAAACTTTCTAATGATGCTGGAGTATCAATTGCAACCATTTTGAATGAATCAATAATTCGTCATTTATCAATCTTCTTGAAAGACTCAATAGGCATCTGCCTGAATTATGCCTTGCGGGCAGT